>JAEIGA010004784.1_pt1 | contig 20862 bp, 19 predicted proteins | sample 9270691 | NCBI WGS metagenome assembly JAEIGA01 (sample SAMN17057246, study PRJNA624740) | gut metagenome | biome: biome; isolation source: fecal sample | host: Bos grunniens | place: China: Xizang | collected 2019 | reverse complement strand
GGAGAATTTGCGATAAAGGTTGGAATACCTGCAAAATCAGGTGTAGGTGGAGGTATTATGGCCTCAGTTCCTAAAAGAATGGGGATTGGAGTTTATGGACCTGCATTAGATGCAAAAGGAAATAGCATAGCAGGATTAAAAATTTTAGAAGACTTATCTAAAGAATTAGAGCTAAATATTTTTTAATATATGGAATTTTTTGACAATAAAATATGGTTAATATATAATTAGAATAAAATAAACTTTTTAGGGGTGGAGGAATGAAAGAGTTACTTGTGCTACGAGATTTAGAATGTATAAAGGCTATTGCACATCCTAGACGAATAGACATTCTAAAGTCATTTCAAAAAGAACCATTATCAGCTAAGCAATTATCACAAATACTAGATGAACCTCATGCAAAAACTAACTATCATATAAAAACTCTATATAAAGCTGGAATCTTAGAATTGGTAGAAGAAAAGGTTAAATCAGGAATTGTTGAAAAGTATTATTATCCAACAGCTAAAAACATAATTATGGGGAAAAAAGTAATTAATTTTTCTTTGGATAAATTATTTGAAGATATAGATAATAATGAATGTATATCTAAGTTTGAAAATATTAGTGAGATTTTTTATAAAGCAGCTGAAGATGAACAATTAGATGTTGATAATGTAGTAGCATATGAGGGTATCTCTTTTACACATAGCGAGATTAAGGAAATAAATGAAGCTATAAAAATTAAGATAGATGAAGTTTTAAGTAGGAAGTCTGAAGTGGATAATGATAATGAATATAACCTATCTATAGTAAGTATTCCTATTTGTAAAAATGAAGTATATAATTTATAATAAGTGTCAACGCTAGTTGATACTTATTTTTTTGGGTATAATTATCTTATATCAATTAAATTAGACATAAGGAGAATAAAATATGTTAGTAATAGGACCGCATATTTCAATATCAAAAGGATTTGCAAAAGCTGCACAAATAGCTGTTGATATGGACGCAAATACATTTCAATTTTTTACTAGAAACCCAAGAGGAGGAAATGCTAAAGCATTTGATGATAAAGATATAGCTAAGTTTCAAAAAATAAGGGAGGAGAATAATTTTGGTCCCTTATTAGCTCATGCACCGTACACTATGAACTTAGGTGGAGTGAAAGATGATGTATATGAATTTGCTAGAAGAGTAATTAAAGAAGATATAGAAAGAATGAACTCATTAGGCATAGAATATATGTGTTTTCATCCAGGAAGTCATGTTGGTGGTGGAATAGATTTTGGTATAGAAAGAATAATAAAAGGACTTAATGAAGGTATAAATGGAGACGAAAGTTTGACTATACTTTTAGAAACTATGTCAGGTAAAGGAACTGAAATAGGATACGAGTTTGAACAATTAAGAAGAATAATAGATGGAGTAGAGCATAAGGAAAGAATAGGCATATGTTTAGATACATGCCATATATTCTCTGCAGGATATGATATAGTAAATAAGTTAGAAGAAGTACTAGAAGATTTTGATAGAATAATAGGCCTAGATAAATTAAAAGCAATACATCTAAATGATAGTTTAATGCCATTTGGAGCTAAAAAAGATAGACATGCTCCTTTAGGTGAAGGTGAAATTGGGTTAAATACAATTATAAGTATCTTAACTCATCCAAAGCTTAAAGATTTACCATTCTTTTTAGAAACGCCTTTTGATGAAGAAGGTCATAAAAGAGAGATAAAAATGATTAGGGACATACTTAATAGTAAATAATATTAATATATTAAAACTAACTTAAATTTTAAAAAATTAATAAAAATAGAGGAGTATATTACTCCTCATTTTTATTAATTTTTTTATTAATAGAATATGTTACATCATAATCAGCAACTGGGTATAGTTCTATTTCAACACGAGGATTTTCTTTATCAATAAAATCAAATAATAAGACTGGTTTTAGTTGTTTATCATTTTTTATTATTCCACTTTTTTCTATACCATCACATATACTTTTTGGATAGTTGTGTAAGTCTCCCATTTTTTTATTTGGGAAATAAAGTTTTAAAACTAATATTAAATCTTCTTCTATAGTTTCACCAAAATATTGCTGATTTATATATCCAGCAATCATATTTTCATAGGCTAAATATTTAGAATGTTTGCCTGTAGATGGCATCCATGCTTGACCATGTATATTATGTAGCTTAAAATTAGACTTGCTTATTGGTCTACCTGGTATTGTTAGTTTAATCAAAATATCACTTCCTTACGATTAGTAATTATAAATATAATTATACATTAAAGAAAGAAGGTTTTTATGAATAAAGAAAAATTAAAAGAATATTGCAGGAGTATAGGATTAGATATGGTTGGAATTGCAGGAGTAGGTCCATATCATGATTTAGAGAAAATAATAAAAAATAAATTATCTAATGGTTATTTTACTGGAATGGAAGAAGAAGTTATAGAAAAGAGAATAGACCCAAAATTAACATTAGACAGTGCTAAATCAATAATAGTATGTGCATTTCCATATTATTCTGGAGAATATGAAAACTCAAATCTATCTAAATATTGCTATGGAAAAGATTATCATATAGTTGCCAGAGAGTATTTACAAAACATATGTGATTATATTTCAAGTAAAATAGATGGTTTTGAATATAAAATATTTGTAGATAATGGTCCTCTAGTAGATAGATATTTAGCATATTTATCTGGTATAGGATATTTTGGTATAAATAATAACATAATAACTGATAAATATGGATCATATGTATTTATAGGATATATAATAAGTAATTTTGAGTTTTTACAAGATAAACCACTTGATAAAACATGTATAAAATGCAATAAATGTGTAAAATATTGTCCGGGAAATGCTATATTAGGTAATTACGAGCTTAATCCTAAAAGATGTTTATCATATATGACTCAAAAAAAAGAAGAGTTAACTGATGATGAAGAAAATATGATACAGAATAATAAAAATATATTTGGATGTGATATATGTCAAGATGTATGTCCTCATAATATAAATACACCAATAACTTATATAAAAGAATTTAGAGAAAATAACATTATAAATTTAAATTATGATGAGATAAGTGAAATTTCAAATAAAGAATTTAAGAGAAGATACTGGGATAGATCCTTTAGTTGGAGAGGAAAAAAAATAATAAAAAGAAATATGGATATAATTTCAAAGAAGCCTAAATAGAATTATAAAAAGGCTTCTTTTTTATATTGGAAAGAAAGTCCAACTTTATACATATACTTTAATATAGTTAACTTGTATCAAAGTAAAATTCATATAAATTAGGAAAGAGGGGGGAAATATGAAAGAGTATCAAAATACATCTGAAATAGAACCATTAGATGAGATATTAGGCCAAGAAAGGGCAATAGATGCAATGGAAGTTGGGTTAAAAATAGAAAATTCAGCTTATAACATATATGTATCAGGACATTCTGGTACAGGTAAAACAACATATACATTAAAAGCATTAGAAGAGTATTCTAAAAATAGAGCTAAACATAAAGACTGGTGCTATGTATATAATTTTGAACATCCTAGAGATCCAATAGCTATTGGATTAGACATAGGTATGGGGAAAATATTTAAAAAAGATATGGATAAGTTAATAGAAGCTTTACTAGATGAACTAAAGGATGCATTTGAAAGTGAAGATTACGAGATAGGTAAAAATCAACTTTTAGAAAGTTATGATATAGAAAAAGAATCTTTACTTAAAGAAATTAAAAAGTATGGTGAAGATAGAGGATTTAAGTTAAAGAATAGTAAACTTGGTATGGTTTTTGTTCCATTAGATGAAAAGTATGAGAATGATCTTTCAGATGAAGAGTTTTATAAGATAAAAAGAGAATTAGAACATATGGCTATTCAAACTGTATATAAGATAAGAGATATAGAAGATGAAGCTAAGGAAGCTCTTTTACAGTTAGAAGAGGAGATTGGAACTTTTGTAATTGACCCTCATTTTGAAGAGTTAGAAGATAAATACTATAAATATGATAAAGTTATAGATTACTTAAAAAATGTTAGAGATGATATATTAGAAAATATATTCTTATTTTATTTAGATGAAGAAGAATTAAAAGATAAGTTTGATAAGGATCATTTTTCAAAGTATAAAGTAAATTTGTTTGTTGATAATGATTCAGAAAAAAACAAATCATCAGCACCTATTATAGTTGAAACAAATCCTAGCCCTACAAATTTATTTGGTAAAATAGAATATGATTATCACAATGGAAATTTAAAAACTGATTTTACTAAGATAGTTCCAGGAGCTGTTCATAAGGCTAATGGTGGATATTTAGTTTTATATGCAGACCAATTACTTAGATATGAATTATCTTGGGATATGTTAAAACGAACTATTCAATCAAAGAAAATAGTAATTGATACAAATACTTCTATTAATCCAGAAAGTATACCTATAGATATAAAGGTTATACTAATAGGAAGTAATAGAATATATAACCTTCTTTATAGTTATGATAGTGATTTTAGTAAATATTTCAAAGTATTCGTTGACTTTGACAGTGAAATGGAAAAAAATGAATATAATGAAATAGGAATTGCTAGATTCGTCGCCCTACAGTGTAAAAAAAATAATTTAAAACATTTTACTAGAGATGCTGTAAAAGAAATTATAAACTATAGTACAAGATTATCAGGGGATGTAGATAAATTATCTACAGAGTTTAATAAAATAATGGAAGTTATATTAGAAGGAAATGCATATTCAACTAAAAGAAACTCTAAATATGTAGAACAAGAAGATGTTAAAATAGCTATAAATGAAAGAAAGAAAAGATTAAATAAAATAGAATGCAAAATAGATGAATCATTAACTAATGGATTTACTTTAATAGAAACACAAGGAAAAAGAGTGGGTATAATAAATGGTTTATCAGTAATGAGTACAGGTGAATACTCTTTTGGACGTCCATCAAGAATAAGTGTTACTACTAGCGTTGGTAGTGAAGGAATAGTTAATATAGAAAGAGAAGTTAAAATGAGTGGGTCTATACATGATAAAGGAATGTTAATTTTATCAGGTTACTTATCTGAAAATTTTGCTCAAGAGTATCCATTATCAATGAATGCATATGTTTGTTTTGAACAAAGCTATGGTGGAGTAGATGGTGATAGTGCATCTGGCGCAGAGTTATATGCTATACTTTCTTCATTAGGAGGAATACCGCTTAAACAAAATATTGCAGCGACAGGATCTATAAATCAAAAGGGAGAGATACAAGTAGTAGGAGGTATAATTGAAAAAATTGAAGGATTCTATACTACTTGTAAGAAAAAAGGTTTAACTGGAGATCAAGGTGTCATAATACCTAAAAACAATAGTAGAAATATGATTTTATCTGATGAAGTTGAAGAAGCAATAAAAGAAGGTAAATTCCATATATATACAGTTAACAATATAGAAGAAGCTATGGAGATTCTTACTGATATGAAGTTTGATCAAATTAAAGAGTTAGTAAAGGAAAGATTAGATAGCTTTAATAAAATAAAAAATTCTTCAAAGTAAAAGTGATTTAACTAATTTAATTTGGGAATAAAAATAATTACAGGATAAGCAAAAACTAAAAAGTTTTTGCTTTTTTATTTGTTATAGATTACTGAATTTGATAGATAATATAAATATAAATAGAAAAAGGGAGATTATCATGAAAGACGTTAATAAAATACTAGATAAATTAGAATTATTATATCCAGATGCTAAATGTGAATTAAATTATACAACACCATTTGAACTTTTAATAGCTACGATTTTATCTGCTCAATGTACAGATGTTAGAGTAAATATAGTTACTGATAAGATGTTTAAAAAATATAACACAGCTGAAGAGTTTAATAAATTAAGCTTAGAAGAAATTATTGAAGATATTAAAACTTGTGGATTGTATAGAAGTAAAGCTGAAAAAATAAAGGCAACAGCTAAAAAGTTATGTGAAAGTTTTAATGGTGAAGTTCCAAATACTTTAGAAGAATTAACTACATTACCTGGTGTTGGAAGGAAAACTGCTGGAGTTGTTTTGAGCAATGCTTTTGATGTTCCAGCTATTGCTGTTGATACTCATGTTTTTAGAGTTGCAAATAGAATAGGTATAGTAAAAACAACTACTCCAGAAAAAACAGAATTCGCACTTATGGAGACTATACCTAAGAATAGATGGTCTCATTCTCATCATTTAATGATATTCCATGGAAGGAGAATGTGTAAGGCTAGAAAGCCTGAATGTACAGAATGTCCTATAAAAACTAATTGTGACTACTATGCAAAAAGGGATGATAATATTGGAGAAAAGTAAAAAGATACAATTATTGATATTATCTATATTTTTTTTAGGTAATATACGATTTGTGGATGCATTGGGCATAGAAGGAAAAATACACAAAAATGTTTATGTAGAAAATATAGAATTGTCTAACTTAACAAAAAGTGAGGCGAAAGAAAAGATAAATAATATACTAGATGAAAATACAAAAATTAATCTTACTTATAATAATGAAATATACACAATAGATTTAAATGATATGGAAATAAAATATAAAGTTGATGAAGCAGTAGAAAAAGCATATCAAATTGGAAGAGACGATAGTTTAATAAATGACATAAAACTAAAAATAGGATTAGATTTTGGAATTAAAAAAGAGATAGACTTAGCTTATAATTATAACGAAGAAAAAATATATGAGTGTATAAATAAAATAAATAAAAAAATATATATATCACCTATAAATGCTACTGTAAAAGTAGAAAATGGTGAATTGGCTTTTACTAATGAACAAGATGGACTAGCTATTGATAAACAAAAATTAAAAAACGATATTATATCTAAAATAGAAAACATATATGACGATAAAATAAAAATTAATACACAAAAAATAAGTCCTAAATATACTAAAAAGGAATTATCAAAGATTAATACTATATTAGGAAGCTATGAAACCAACTTTAATCCTAAAAATGAAAATAGATATAATAATATAAAAGTAGCAGCTAATGCTACTAATAATATAGTACTTTTAAAAGATGATCAATTCTCATTTAATAATTTACTTTTAGAATCTAAATGTGAAAGTAAATTTAAAGAGGCACCTGTTATAATTAATGGAAAATTAGAAAAAGGTATAGGAGGCGGAATATGCCAAGTATCTAGCACAATATATAATGCAGCACTTTATTCAGGACTAGATATTGTAAGTATTAAAAACCATAGTATACCAAGTTCATATATTTCTAAAGGAAGAGATGCTACAGTTTCAATAGGTGGTATAGATTTTAAATTTAGAAACAATTATGAATCGCCAGTATTAATATATAATGAGGTGCTAGAGGATAAAGTAGTATCAACTATTTATGGAAGTAAAAATGATAAAAAAGAAATTGAAATATTAACTGAAATAACTGAGATACTTCCAAACAACATAGTTAACAAATATAGTAAGGATTTATATATAGGTCAAAAGGTAATTGAAGAAGAAGGTAGAGTTGGTTATAAAGTTAATACATTTAGAATATATAAAGAAAATAATAATGAAAAAAAAGAATTTATATATGAGAGTTATTATCCTCCAAGAGATAAGATAATTTTAAGTGGAACAAAATCTAAAAGAGTAAAAAGAAATATTGAAAAAAATTTAAATACAGATTATGTTTATAATACAAGAGATATAATATAAAACAAGATATATTGCTTATAAAAGTAAGAATTTAAAACTATTTTCTGCTATAATAGTATTTGTAAATTTAGGAATAAAAGGTAAGTTACACCTTAAACATATATGAGGAGGAGAATCATGTCATTAAATATAGTTTTAGTAGAGCCAGAAATACCTCAAAATACAGGTAATATACTAAGAACATGTGCAGCTACAGGATCAACATTGCACTTAGTTAGACCATTAGGATTTTCATTAGAAGATAAATATTTAAAAAGAAGTGGATTGGATTATTGGGATATAGCAAATATACAATATTATGATAGTTTTGAAGAAGTAAAAGAAAAAAATCCAGATGGAGTATTTTTCTACTCAACAACAAAAACAAATAATTTTCATTCAGATATGAAGTTTGTAGATAACTCTTTTATAGTGTTTGGGAAAGAAACAAAAGGATTACCAGAAGACTTATTAAAAGCTAATCCAGATACTTGTATGAGAATACCTATGTTAGATCATGAAAGAGCAAGATCTTTAAACTTATCAAATGCAGTTGCAATAGTTGCATTTGAAGCCCTAAGGCAAATAGGATATCCGAATATGAAATAGAGACCTAATTAATAATGTGGTCAGATATAATGAGCAATATAAAGTACTTTGAAATAGGTATTTGTATAGAATCTCATTCTGAATTTAGTTTTACAGGAATATTATTATAAAAAATAAAAAAAGGTACTTTAATATATCTAATATATTAAAGTACCTTTTTTATGAAAAAACGACATTAAATGTTAAAATAATACCTTAAAAATGATAAAGTATATCATAATTATTAAAAAAGCAGCACTATTTTACAATTTACATTAAAAAAATACATAAAAAGTATAGCCAAAACTTAAGAAATAGTGTAGAATTAAATTATACAAATATTACATATTTAGAATAATTTGGAGGGAAAATTATGAAACTTAAGAAGTTACTAGCATTAGGTCTAACTACTATAATGACTGCTGGATTATTAGTAGGGTGTGGATCAACTAACGAATCTGGTGAAGGGGCATCAGAAGATAAGGTTTACAAAATAGGAATGATAACAGATACAGGTGGAGTAAATGACGAATCTTTCAACCAATCAGCTTGGAAAGGTCTTCAAGATTTAAAAGCTGAGTATGGTGATAAGGTAGAAGTTAAATACTTAGAATCTAAGCAAGATGCAGACTACGTACCAAATGTTGAAACATTTATAGATGAAGAATATGATTTAATAGTAGGTGTTGGATATAAATTAGAGCAAGCTATAAAGGATGCTTCTACAGATTATCCAGAACAAAAATTTGCAATAATTGATTCTGTTGTAGAAGGAGAAAATGTAAATTCATTAACATTTGAAGATAATGTATCAGCTTTCTTAACTGGATTAATAGCTGGTAGAATGAGTGAATCAGGAAAAGTTGGATTCATAGGTGGTATAGAAAGTGATGTTTTAGCTAAGTTTGAATACGGATATAAAGCTGGTGTTTTAACTGCAAATCCAGATGCTGAAGTAGTTTCTCAATATGCAAATAGCTTTGGAGATGCAGCAAAAGGAAAGTCTATAGCTAACCAAATGCACTCTAGTGGAGTTGATATAATATTTACTGCTGCAGGGGCAACTGGAACTGGTGCAATAGAAGCAGCTAAAGAGAATGGTAAAAAATGTATAGGAGTTGATACAGATCAATATTCATTAGCTCCAGAAAATATGTTAACATCAGCTATGAAAAATATAGATGTTGCTATGTTTAACTTAGGAAAATCTTTAATAGAAGGCAACTATGAATCTGGACAAATAGTAGTTAATACATTATCTACTGGTGGTGTTGGTATAGCTCCAACTAGTGATAAGAACGTAGATCCAGATGTATTAGAATATGTAAATACAATATCTGAAAAAGTAATAAATGGTGAAATAAAAGTTCCTTCAAATAAAGCTGAATTTGAAGCTCAATTTTCTAAAAATTAATTAAGATAGAAGACTACTCTAAACATTAGGGTAGTCTTTTATTTATATGTTATAAATATTAATAATACGAGATAAAGAAATTTTTAAATTAATATATTATAAATTACATAAATTAAAAGCTATAAATTATTTAATTTATGTATAAAATAGATTAAGTATAACAGGTTATATCATAAAAAAATAGTGTATCATAAATACAAAAAAATATGGCGAAAATAATATTAAAAAGTAAAATAACATGTATATGTTTAAAAAAATACAATAAAATGTCGAAAAAGTTTGTTAAATACAGCATATTTTAGTATAATAGAAGATGCTGATTAGTAAATAAGGAGGTTAATAAAGAGCGATGAGTAAAAGTAATATCGATTACAGTCAAAAAGTTGTTGAAATGAAAAATATAACTAAAAAGTTCGGAAGTTTCGTGGCTAACGATAATATTAATTTGACTGTACATAAAGGAGAGGTACATGCTCTTTTAGGAGAGAATGGAGCAGGAAAATCTACATTGATGAACATATTATATGGTTTATATACTCCTACATCTGGTGAAATATATATAAATGATGAATTAGTGAGTATAGATAATCCTAATATAGCTATAGATAAAGGTATAGGTATGGTTCATCAACATTTTATGCTTGTTCAACCGTTTACAGTAGCTCAGAATATAGTGCTAGGTACGGAACCAACTAAAGGTTTAGGTGCTATAAATATGAAAAAAGCTATAGAAGATGTTAAAGCCTTATCTGAGCAATATGGACTATATGTTGATCCAAATGCAAAAGTTGAAGATATAACAGTTGGTATGCAACAAAGAGTTGAAATATTAAAGGCGTTATATAGAGGAGCAGAGATATTAATACTAGACGAACCAACAGCAGTTCTTACACCTCAAGAAATAAATGAACTTATGCAAATAATAAGAAACTTAACAAAAGAAGGTAAGTCGGTAATAATAATAACTCATAAATTAAAAGAAATAAAAGCTGCAGCAGATTATTGTACTATAATAAGAAGAGGTAAGTATATAGATACTGTTAAAGTTGATGAAACGACTGAAGATGAATTAGCAGCAATGATGGTTGGTAGAGAAGTTAACTTTAAAGTTGATAAAAGTGAACCTAAATTAGGAGATGTAGTACTATCAATAAACGATTTAGTAGTAAGAGATAATAGAAAAATAGCAGCAGTAGATGGTTTATCACTAGAGGTTAGAGCTGGTGAAATTCTTGGTATTGCTGGTATAGATGGAAATGGACAATCAGAATTAGTAGAAGCACTTACAGGGCTTAGAAAATCTGAATCAGGAAGCATAAAAATAAATGGAAATGAAGTTGCTAATAATAAGCCATTAGATATGTTTAAAAAAGGTATAAAAAATATACCAGAAGATAGACAAAAAAGAGGTTTAGTATTAGATTTTACAATTGCAGAAAATACAGTATTACAAAACTATAAAGATCCTAGATTCTCTAAAAATGGAATCTTAAATAAATCTGCTATAGAAAATTATGCTGAAAAAATAATAGAAAGATTTGATGTAAGACCTACAGATTACACTGTAAAAGCTAGAGCTTTATCAGGAGGGAATCAACAAAAAGTTATAATAGGTAGAGAAGTTGATAATATAGAAGTTTCTAGAGCAAAAACTAATGAACCTCAATTATTAATAGCTACTCAACCAACTAGAGGTCTTGATGTTGGGGCTATAGAATTCGTTCACAGTTCTCTTGTAAAGCAAAGAGATGAAGGAAATGCAGTTCTTTTAGTTTCTCTTGAATTAGATGAAGTTATGAATGTATCTGATAGAATAGCTGTAATTTACGAAGGAAAAATAGTAGGTATAGTTGATGGTAAGGATGCAGATGAAAATACGTTAGGATTTATGATGGCAGGAGGTTGTGAAGATGAGCAACATTAAACAAAAAAAGAAGTTCTCTTTAAGTAATAGTACTGTTATCTTTTCATTAGTTTCAATAGTACTAGGTTTATTAGTTGGAGCGATAGCTTTATTAATAGCTGGATTTAATCCAATAGAAGCTTACTCAGCTATGTTAGTAGGTATATTCGGTAAACCTAAATTTATAGCTTGGACAATAATAAGATCTACACCACTTATATTAACTGGTTTATCTATAGCATTTGCTTACAAAACTGGGTTATTTAATATAGGAGCAGAAGGGCAATTTATAATAGGTGCTTTATTTGCAACATTAGTTGGTGCAGGAATTGATTTACCAGCAATAATACATATACCACTTACATTATTAATAGCTGCCTTAGCAGGTGCTGTATGGGGTGGAATTGCTGGATGGTTAAAATCTAAGTTTGGAATAAATGAAGTTATAGCAACAATAATGCTTAACTGGATTGCTTTCTACTTAAGTAACTATATGATAAGAGCTACATGGCTTGCTCAACCAAATAGTGAAGCGTCAGTTAGTATACATGAAAGTGCTAGTATAGGTATAGATTGGTTAAAGGGATTAGTTGGACCAGCTACATCTGTTAACTGGGGTATAGTTATATCAATAGTAGTTGTATTAGCGATAGCATTTATATTATTTAAAACAACTTTAGGATTTGAATTAAGAGCAGTTGGTAACAATAAATTTGGAGCTGAGTACGGCGGAATAAATGTAAATAGATCAGTATTACAATCTATGGCTATAGCAGGTTTAATAGCAGGTCTTGCAGGTGCAATACAAGTTATGGGTGTTTCTCATAATATAACAGTATTAGCAGCTCAAGAGGGTTATGGATTTGATGGTATAGCAGTAGCATTAATAGCAAACAGTAATCCAATAGGTGTAATATTCTCAGGATTATTATTCGGTGCATTTAAATACGGAGGAACTAAGATGCAAGCTATAGGAGCTCCTTCAGAGGTAGTTAATATAGTTGTAGGATCAATAGTTTACTTTATAGCTTTAAGTAGCGTATTAAGAGTATTATTTAATAAAATGATGGAAAAAAGAAAAAAAGGGGGTAATGCATAATGGAACAAATAGCTTTAATAATTAGTACTACTTTAATGTACTCTACACCCCTTATATTTACAGCATTAGGTGGAGTTTTCTCTGAAAAATCAGGTATAGTAAATATAGGACTAGAAGGTATGATGGTAATGGGTGCATTCGCTGGTGCAGCAGCAGGATATCTTTTAGGAAATCCATGGTTAGCATTTATAATAGGTGGACTTGCTGGTGGATTATTTGCATTAATCCATGCAATAGCAACAGTTAGCTTTAATGCAGACCATACAATATCAGGTGTTGCAATAAACTTATTAGCACCAGGTATTGCTTTATTCGTATCTAAAATAATGTTTGATGGAGCTACTATGACTCCTACAATACCAATGGAAAATAAAATACCAAGACCTTTAAATGGATTATTTCCATCTGGAAGTATACTAGATACTATATTCAACTCATATGCTACAGTTTATTTAGCATTTATATTAGTTTTAGTAGTATGGTATGTACTATACAAAACTAAATTTGGTCTTAGAGTAACAGCTGTTGGAGAGCATCCAGGTGCAGCAGATACTTTAGGTATAAATGTTACTCGTGTTAGATATGCAGCAGTTATAATATCTGGTATATTAGCAGGATTTGGTGGAGCATCAATGAGTTTAGCAGTTGTTTCATCATTTAGACCTACTTTAATATCTGGTCAAGGATATATTGCTATGGCAGCTGTTATATTTAGTAAGTGGAGACCTCAATGGGCTATGGTAGCTTGTTTACTATTTGGATTCTCTACTGCATTAACAGTATTCTTTGGAAATCCAGAATTACCATTCAGTATAAATGAAAACTTATTATCGATGATACCTTATATTGTGACTTTAATAGTGCTTGTATTATTTGTTAAGAGCTCAAAAGCTCCATCAGCACTTGGAAATCCATATAAAAAAGGTGAAAGATAATTTAAAGAGCTTGTATAAACAAGCTCTTTTTTTATTTGAGTAAATTATATAAAAGGATATAAAAATAGTTTAAAATTAAAATTTATAGAGATAATAATCTATAAAGAAGGAATATTATTAGATTAAGCTTTATATATCGGATAGAAAGGGGCGATAAAATTGACAAATAAAGAAATACATATAAGTTTATCACCTCATCAAAAAAATGATATACAAGAGCTTCTAAATAAAGATCAAATAGAAAAAGAGGTCATTTTAAATGGTAGTAGAATAGATATAACTATTAACATGGAAGATGAGAGAAACTTAGAAGAAATAGAAAGAGAATTAAGCAGTCTAATAATAGAGGTTATTAAAAAAGAATATTTAAAAGAATATGTACATAAAAGATATGAAGAATATTATAAAGATGAAGTAGATAATATTTATAATTATTCGCTAATAGTTTTTGATAAAATGAAAATAGTTTTAAAAGACACTATAACAAGAAGGTTGTTTAATTATTTAGCTGATAATAACTACATTAATTTAGATGGATTTCTAACGTTTAGGTTAAAAGATATAAATATATACTTATCATCTATAATTGATTTAGCATTAGAAGAATACTTATTAAAAAAGGACAAAAATGAATTTATAAATGTATTAAAATATTTTGTAGAAATGCAAGAATCTAAAGTAGATTTAGTTGTAGTTAATATTTTAGAAGATGGATCATTTGCAATACATGACCAAAACGGAAATTCAATAGAAAATATAAATAATGAAGAACTTATAAAAATGGTTATAGAAGAAGAAATGAATTATGAAGATTATTTGATTAGTACTTTGATATCTATATGTCCTAAGAAGATACAAATTTTAGATTCTTTAAATAATGAATTTTCAAAATTAGCTATAGAAACTATAAAATCAATATTTGATGATAAGGTAACTATAACTTTAAAGAACTAAATTAATTTTAAATATATTAATATAAGTACTTTTTAAATTATTTTATAAGCATTATAATTATATATGTTTAAAAATTAAGTTTATAAAAGGAGATTATTATGATTAATATATTTAAAATAGTTATATTAGCACTTATAGGTGGTATTATAGGTTATATAACAAATGTATTAGCAATAAAATTAATATTTAGACCAATAAAACCTATAAAAATACCAATAATAAATATTGAAATAATAGGGCTTATACCCAAAAGAAGAAATGATATAGCTAAAAATATAGGTGAGATAATAGAGGAAGAATTTTTAGATATAGATGAAATAGCTAAGAGTATAATCACCAAAAATGATAAAGAAAAAATCATTGAGTATATAAAAGAAAAAATAAATAACATTGCACAAGAAAAAATGTCATTTGTACCTTTTCCTATAAAATCTATGATTGAAGGATATATAATGGATGCAGTTGATGTTGAAATAAGAAGTGTAATAGATGAATTAAGTGAAGAATTAATAATTAAAGCGAAAGAGCGTATAAATATTAGAGAAATAGTAGAAACTAAAATAAATGAATTAGACCTTTATGAATTAGAAAATTTAATTCTTAAGGTTGCTAAAAAAGAATTAAAACATATAGAAATATTAGGTTTAGTGTTAGGTTTCTTGATAGGTATAGTACAAGGAGTTATAGTAATATTTATATAAAATATTAATATTGATACAAAATTTACTATCTGATATAATGGTTATAATAACTAAAGAATTTTGCATTGAAAAGGAAGAGTAAAATAAAACTAATTTACAGAGAAGAAGGGTCATTGGCTGGAAGCCCATCAAAATATAGATATTTGAAAACTACCTTGGAGCAGAACTTATTAGCATAATTATTTATGTGAAAGTGTTCGGGTGACAACCTTATAGTCAACAAGAGGATTTATATTAAATATAAATCAACTTGGGTGGAACCACGAAATAATACTCGTCCCAATATTTTATTGGAGACGAGTTTTTTTATATAAAAACAGGAGGTATTATACATGATAAAGGTTACTTTAAAAGACGGATCTGTAAGAGAATTTGATAATGAAATTTCTGTTATGGATATAGCTAAGTCTATAAGTGAAGGTTTAGCTAGAGCTATAGTTGCAGCTTCTGTTAATGGGAAAGTTGTAGGACTTGACTATATAGTTAAAGAAGATTGTGAATTAAACTTATTTAAATTTGATGATGAGGAAGGAAAGGATGTATTTAGACATACATCAGCACATATATTAGCTCAAGCTATAAAAAGATTATATCCAGAGGCTAAATTTGCTATAGGTCCAACTGTTGAAAATGGATTCTATTATGATATAGACTTAGATCACAGACTAACTAATGAAGATTTAGAAAAGCTAGAAAAAGAAATGAAAAAAATAGCTAAAGAAGATATAGCTGTTGAAAGATATGAACTACCAAGAGAAGAAGCTTTAGCTTGGGCTAAAGAAAATAATGAAATATATAAAGTTGAACTTATAGAAGAGTTACCAGAAGGAGAAATAATATCTTTCTATAAGCAAGGTGATTTTACAGATTTATGTAGAGGACCACATTTACCTTCAACTAAAAAAGTTAAGGCAGTTAAATTACTAAGTGTTGCAGGTGCTTACTGGCGTGGAGATGAAAAGAATAAAATGCTTCAAAGAATATATGGTATATCTTTTGAAAAAAATAAAGATTTAGAAGAATACCTACATATGTTAGAAGAAGCTAAGAAAAGAGACCATAGAAAACTAGGTAAAGAATTAGAATTATTCTTTATACCTGATGAAGGTCCAGGATTCCCATTATTCTTACCAAAAGGTATGGAACTTAAAAATGAATTATTAAAGTTCTGGAGAGAAATACACAGAGCTGATGGATATTCTGAAATAGAAACACCAATAATATTAAATAAAAAATTATGGGAAACATCAGGACACTGGTACAACTACAAAGAAAATATGTATACTGTAGATATAGATGAACAAGATTTTGCTATAAAGCCAATGAACTGTCCAGGTGCAATGTTATACTACAAATCTAAGCCACATTCATATAGAGAGTTCCCTATAAAAGCTGCAGAGCTTGGTAGAGTTCATAGACATGAATTATCAGGTGCACTTCATGGCTTAATGAGAGTTAGAGCTTTCACTCAAGATGATGCTCATATATTCATGTTACCAGAGCAAATAAAGGATCAAATAAAAGGTGTTGTAGCGTTAATAGATAGCGTTTATAAGACTTTTGGATTTGAATATCATTTAGAATTATCTACTAGACCAGAAAATTCTATAGGAACAGATGCAGAATGGGAAGTAGCTGAAAATGGATTAAGAGAAGCTTTAGAAGAATTAAATCTTCCATATATATTAAATGAAGGTGATGGAGCATTCTATGGTCCTAAAATAGACTTCCACCTAAGAGATTGTTTAGGTAGAACTTGGCAATGTGGAACAATACAATTAGATATGCAACTTCCACAAAGATTTGATGCTACTTATATAGGTCAAGATGGTGAAAAGCATAGACCAGTAATGATACACAGAGTTGCATTTGGAAGTATAGAAAGATTTATAGGAATATTAATAGAACATTATGCTGGTAAATTCCCAGTTTGGTTAGCTCCAACTCAAGTAAGAATACTTCCTATATCAGATAAATATAATGATTATGCTAATAAAGTTAAAGATGCTTTATTTGCAAAAGGTATAAGAGTTGAAATAGATGATAGAGCAGAAAAGACTGGTTTCAAAATAAGAGAAGCTCAACTTCAAAAAATACCATACATGATAATAGTTGGTGAGAAAGAAGAAGCTGATAATACTATATCTGTAAGATCTAGAGATAAAGGTGAAATGGGAGCTGTATCTGTAGAAGAGTTTATATCAACTATAACAGAAGAAGTACAAAATAGAACGAATGTAGAGCAGTTCTAATTATAACAAAATAAATAAATACCTCTTTAATAAATAAATTATTAAAGAGGTATTTTTATTAGTTAACCATTTCTTTTCTTATTAAGGATTTTAACTCATCATGTGTCATAGTTTCATTATCATGAAGATATTTAGAAACTATATGTAAATCATTTATGTTATTTTTTAGAAGCTCTAAAGTTTCATTATAACAATCCTGAACAATACTATTAGCTTCTTTTTGAACTTGTTCTGATAAGAAAGTTTTTTCATTTCCATTTATAGTCATAAATCCTAAGTTACTCATACCATATTCGCAAACCATTTGAGTTGCTATATCAGTAACTTTTTTTAAATCATCTCTAGCACCTGTAGACTTATGGTTGAATATAATTTCTTCAGAAGCTTTACCAGCTAAAAGAATTTTTATTTTTCCTGTTAACTCTTCTTTTGTATATATATATCTATCTTCATCAGGAAGTTGAAGCACATACCCTAATGCCTCTCCTCTAGGAACTATAGATATTTTTTGAATTGGGCAAATTCCTAGTAAATTACTTACTAGTGCATGTCCAGCTTCATGATAAGAAACTATTTCTTTTTCTCTATCTATTAAAGATGAATTTTTAGATTCTAGCCCTGCAATAACTCTTTCTAGTGCTTTATCAAAATGAACAGATGTTATAACTGAACTATTGTCTCTTACTGCAAATATTGCAGCCTCATTAGCTATATTTGATAAATGAGCTCCATTAAATCCGTGTGTCTTTTTAGCTATAAGTTCTAAATCTACAGAAGGGTCAATTGGCTTATTGTTAGTATGAACTTTTAAAATTTCAAGTCTAGTATGGAAATTAGGTGAACCAATATGAATATGTCTATCGAATCTACCAGGTCTAAGTAATGCTTCATCTAATAAATCTAGTCTATTTGTTGCTCCAACTATAATAACGTTAGAATCTTTATTGAAGCCATCCATTTCAACTAAAAGTTGGTTTAATGTTTGATCTTTTTCATTATTACTTTCTAGGTGTCTTTTTGCTCCAATTGCATCTATCTCATCGATAAAAATTATACTAGGAGCTTCTTTTCTTGCTTTTTCAAATAAAGTTCTAACACGCTTTGCACCAACTCCAACATATTTTTCCACGAATTCTGATCCAGTGACATTAAAGAATGATGAATTTGTTTCTCCTGCAACCGCTGATGCTAAAAGCGTTTTACCTGTACCAGGAGGACCATAGAATAAAACTCCTTTTGGAATTTTAGCACCCATCTTCTTATATTTATCAGGGTACTTCATGAAATCAACTATTTCAAAAAGCTCTTCTTTTACTTCATCAAGGCCAGCTACATCTATAAATGTTGTCTTTGGTTTAGTACTACTTGAGTCATCACTTTGAGTTTCCTTTTCTAGTTTTGTTTGAGCAAAAACAGGAACTGGGTTATTAAATTTTTTTAAAAAATTGTTTAACATTTTCATAGCTACACACCTCAGATAATAAAAATTATTAATTTACTTTATATTTTCCAATATTGCTATCATTTATTATTTAAATTTTTTATAAAGAATTTGTTTATGATATATTTTTAAGTATAGCCATAAATTTCATAAATAATTACTATATGAAATAAAAATAATATATTAAAGAGGTAAAACTAAGTCATAATAAAAAAGAAAAATATAATTAATAATAAAATAATATAAATACTATTGACAGTAAAAAAGATATATAGTATATTATATGAGTAGTTAAAATAAAACAAGAAGAAGTCCGCTTCTCACCTTACAATTTAGGTTAGTAAGGTAAATATAAGTTAAACTTAAATATACATTATGTATGATGTACGTTTAGTTGCTATTATTATGACTTATATTGGCGGATGATTAAATCATTCGCTTTTTTTAATATATATAATATTTTGGAGGTGTCCTACCATTAGCAAAGAATTAGCAATGAATGATCAAATAAGAGATAAAGAAATAAGAGTTATCTCAGAAACTGGAGAGCAGCTAGGAATAATGTCAGCAAAAGATGCTCAAATATTAGCAAATAATAAAAACTTAGATTTAGTTAAGATTTCACCAAATGCTAATCCACCAGTTTGCAAAATAATGGACTATGGAAAATATAAGTACGAACAAGCAAGAAAAGAAAAAGAAGCAAGAAAAAACCAAAAGACAATAACTGTTAAAGAAATAAGACTTAGACCAGGTATAGAATCTAATGACTTACAAACTAAAGCAAATAATGCTATAAAGTTCCTTAAAAAAGGAGATAAAGTTAAGGTTGAACTTAGATTCAGAGGTAGAGAGTTAGGACATAAAGATATCGGTAAAGAAGTAATGCTTAAATTTATAGATATAGTAAAAGAGTTTGGAGAACCAACAAAAGCCCCAGCATTTGAGGGTAATAACATGGTTGTAATTATAGATCCAAAAAAATAGATAATTAACTGAGAGGAGGAATTTATCATGCCAAAAATGAAAACTCATAGAGGTGCTGCTAAAAGATTCAAGAAGACTGGAACTGGAAAGTTAAAGAGAGCTAAAGCTTTCAAAAGACATATACTAACTAAGAAAAATGCTAAGACTAAAATGAACTTAAGAAAGTCTGCAATAGTTAGTGAAGGTGATGCTAGAAGAATAGCACAATTATTACCATACTAAGATTTAAAAACAAAAGACAAAAAATAGATTAACGTAAAGATTATTACAAGGAGGTCACGACGATGGCAAGAGTTAAAAAAGCTATGAACGCTCGTAAAAAGCATAAAAAAGTATTAAAACTTGCAAAAGGATTTATAGGATCTAGAAGCAAATTATATAGACCAGCGAATACTTTCGTAATGAAAGCATTAAAGAACGCATATATAGGTAGAAAGTTAAAGAAGAGAGACTTCAGAAAACTTTGGATACAAAGAATAAATGCTGCAACTAGAATGCACGGATTATCTTACTCAAGATTCATGAACGGATTAAAATTAGCAGGTGTTGAAGTTAACAGAAAAATGTTATCTGAAATGGCTATACAAGATCCTCAAGGATTCGCTCAATTAGTAGAAGTAGCTAAGTCAAAATTAGCTTAATTATAAATTAAAACAGTGAACTAATTTAAGTTCACTGTTTTTTTATGCAAATTTTTTTATTTTATAGACAATAATATAGATATTATTTATATTTATTGTTTTTAGTTAAACTTTGGAATATAATAAAGTAATAATTACATAGGGTTATACATAAGGAGGTCTATAAAGTTGAGAGATTTTTTTAATAATACAGTAAAACATATTAATAATATGGACCCTGCTAGAATTATGGTAATTGGATTTGCAGTGGTTATATT
>JAEIGA010004783.1_pt1 | contig 20864 bp, 13 predicted proteins | sample 9270691 | NCBI WGS metagenome assembly JAEIGA01 (sample SAMN17057246, study PRJNA624740) | gut metagenome | biome: biome; isolation source: fecal sample | host: Bos grunniens | place: China: Xizang | collected 2019 | reverse complement strand
ACAAGCCCGTTCTTTTTCGGGGCATTGCGTTTGAGATAGAATAATACTCTGAAAGTGCTTCTGCTCATAACTCTACTTTTTTGTTTGCGAAATTATTACTTGTAGAGTTGAGTGACGGTGGGCAAAACACAGCGTATCGGTGCAAAAGAATCAGCCGAAGCGAAACAGGAACGAAGATATGAAAAATTTTCCTATATTTGCAACCGCAATCGCTTAATAAATATTGCTATTCAATCAGTTACAGCAATCAATATAACCCATTGAAAGCAAGAATTAAAGTAACGGGATAGTAACGAAACTTTGTCATTTCTTGGCTTTTCATCGGCATTTGATGGCATTGCAACATCTTGTCAAACACTGTTAAATCGCTAACAGACAACATTATTTCCCCATTTTGCACCCACTTTCGTTTCTTTGTTGTATCTTTGTTACAGATAATGCAAAATAATACATGGTGAAAAGAACTGTCCTGTTTTTCCTTCTTTTAGTTTCTCTTTCCGTTTCCTCTTTGGCAACACGTTTCAGTGTGTTGACATGTTCGCCGGGAGAGGAGGCTTACTCGCTATTCGGGCATACCGGTTTGAGATATGCTGACAGTGACAAGGGTGTGGATATTGTTTTCAGTTATGGCTATTTCGATTTCAGTGCTCCGGGTTTCATTTGGCGTTTCATATTGGGTGAGACCGATTATATGGTAGGTGCTGTGCCATACAGCTCTTTTTTGAACGAATACCGTGAACGCGGCTCGGCTGTTACAGAACAGTTGCTTGCCCTTTCTCCTATTCAAGAGCAGCTCCTTTTCGATGCGTTAATAGAGAATTGCAGTCTTGAGAACCGTGTCTACCGCTACAATTATTTCTACAACAATTGTACAACAAAGATACGCGACAGACTCTTCTCTGTAGTGCACTCTTCGTCGGGTGACGGAATTGAAGGGGTTACATTCCGCGACGAACTTTCGCGGATGCTTGCTGCGCATCCCTGGTATTCTTTCGGGATTAATCTTCTGTTGGGCTGTGATGTAGACAAGCCGGCTTCGCGCAGTACTTTGCAGTTTATTCCGGAGAATTTCATGAACGATTTGGACAATGTAATGATAACCGACAGTCTCGGGCAGCAGCGCCCCTTGGTAGAAGAGACCTTTCTTCCCGTTGCAGGTGTGAATTCTTCTGCGGAAAGGAGTAACCTTACACCCTTCAATGTATCGTTGCTGCTTTTGCTCTTCACGTTTATCGTAATGCTATGCGAGGTGCGTAACCGCAAGACATATTGGTTGTACGATGTGTTTCTCATGTCGTTGCAGGGGCTTTCGGGTGCGTTGTTGCTTTTCATGGCGCTCTTTTCCGAACATCCGGCAGTGGACAGCAACTGGCTCCTGTTGCTGTTGAATCCGGTAGCACTTATGCTCTTGCCGGTTCTTGTATGTCAGGCGGTAAAAGGAAAGCATGTTACTGTAGCATGGGTACAGATATTCCTTGTCCTGGTCTTCTTTGTCACAGCGATTCTTGATTTGCAGTCCTATCCTGCACCGATATATTTTTGTGCCTTGGCGTTATTGGCACGTTCATTGTTTTATGTTTATAAGAAGAATATATGCGAATTGGAATTTTAATTGCATTTGTATGCTGTTCTCTGTTTCCTGTAAAGGCACAGCAGAATGCGGCGGCTCCGAAACTCTATCTCAATATAACTGTCGACCAGTTGCGTACCGATTTTCTGTATGAGTTCTCTCCTCTGTACGGTGAAGGAGGTTTCAAACGTCTTCTGTCGGGAGGCAGGGTCTATCCGAATTCATATTATGAGTTCGAGAATATCGACCGTGCTTCAGCTGCGGCGACGTTGGCAACCGGCACGAATCCTTATGTGAGCGGTATTGTGGGTACAAAGTGGCTCGACAGGAAGTCTCTGCTTCTTGTCGACTGTGTCGAAGACAAGAACCATAAAGGACTCTACACCAACTCCCCGATGTCGCCGGCAAGGCTCAAGGCCATAACAGTCACCGATGAGATGAAACGTTCCTCACGCGGCAATTCTATCGTTTGTGCCATTGCGCCCGACGAGGATGCTGCAGTAGTGGCAGGAGGACATGCTGCCGATGCTGTTCTCTGGAAAAACAATCTCACAGGTTATTGGTGCAGTTCGAGTTATTACGGTCTCTATCCTGCCTGGGCTGCCGAGAAGAACAAAGAGATACGTGGACGTGCCGCTTCCTGGACACCACTCTTGCCGATGGCGGAGTATAAGAACTTTGGTGACGGAGCGCCTGAACCGTTCAGCTATTCTTTCAATGGCAAGGACAATGTGCCGCTGTATAAGACAACAGCCTGCATGAATGAGGAAATTAACGAAATGGCTCTTGCTTTCATCGAGGGAACCGGTGCCGGCAGTGATGATATTACCGACTGCCTGTCGTTGACATATTATGCAGGAAACTACAACGGCGAGCCTATGGAGGAGCGTCCGATAGAGATACAGGATATATACCTGCGTCTCGACCGTTGCATAGAGAATCTGCTTAATGAACTTGACAAACGTATCGGCTTGCAGAACGTTGTGGTCTCTCTTGCCTCTACCGGTTATGTTATAGTCGGTGGCGACGATGGTGCCAAATACAGGCTGCCTTCGGGTACAATATATTCCGACAGAGTGCTTGCACTCCTTAATATCTATCTCAGCGCTATCTTCGGAAAGGCCGATTATGTTGAGGGAGTATATGGCACACAGCTCTATCTCGATACAAAACTCATTGAAAGGAATAAACTCGACAAGATGGATGTTGTAGCACGCTCTGTAGAGTTTCTCAAGTCGCTCGACGGTGTAGAGGATGTGTTCACGATTTACCGTCTTGGAGGTACTTTGAGCCCCGAGATGCAATATGTCAAGAATGGGTATAACCCGTCATGTTCCGGAGATATCTGGTTGCGCCTGCTGCCGGGGTGGCGCATAGCGAATGATGTTGTTTCTGCTCCCAACGAGGTATACCGTACACCGGTCATGTTCCCTGTGATAATATATGGTTCAGGTGTTGGGCATAAGGTTGTCGAGGAACTCACTCCTGCTAATATCCTTGCAGCAGAAATGGCGCGTATTCTGCACGTGCGCCGTCCCAATGACAACTGCCTGAGGATATTCCGTTGAGTATTTATCGGAAAACAGCAAAGGGTGTGCCGCGGCACACCCTTTGCTGTTTTTGAAACTATGTTGTTTTAATAGTATTTTTCTATGTTCCAGACAAATGCTCTGAGGCCCAACTGCGGTGTCTCCCCGTCGAGAGCCTTTATCTCGCTCAGAAGCTTATCGACAATCTTGTCCTCTACAATGGCGATTATAGAACCGCACATCGAAGGCCATGCATGAGTACCATAGTGCGGGTCTCCGGTTGAACTGCCACGTCCTTGCATATGGTCAAAAAATGAAAAACCACGGCAGTTGTTGTGTGTCAGAAGATCGATAACGTCATTCTTGTGCGAAATGTCAAAAGTGATGAATACGCTTTTCATGTCATATCTTTTTTTAGTCTTTCATGGGGCGTGCCCCATGAAAGACTCTGTTATTACTTCTCCTTATGTTTCAGTTGTTCTTCGTGCTTGTGCTCCTTCCAATATTCGTTGAGTTCGCGTTGCTTTCTGATGTTTACGCGCTTGCGCTTTACACCGATTGCTGCGAAAATACTATACATGGCAGGTACATAAATCATTGTCATTATGGTAGAAATCGTAAGACCACCGATAACGGCAATGCCGAGCGGTCGCCACATTTCGGCACCCACACCCTGGCTGACAGCCATAGGCACCATACCGAGGATGGTTGTACATGTAGTCATGAGCACCGGACGCAGACGGCTCTTTGCCGCACCGACGCAGGCAGCAATGATACCCAAGCCGCGTTCACGCAACAGCATTATGTAGTCGATGAGCACGATACCGTTCTTCACAACCATACCGATAAGCATGATACCGCCGAGCATAGACATGATGTTCAGGTTAGAACGGGTAATGAAGAGTCCGAGCAGTACACCGCTCAACGCAAACAATACCGAGAACATGAGAATGAACGGGTAGGTGAGTGACTCGAACTGTGAAGCCATCACGATGAACACCAGGATGAGAATGATTATGCCAAGCTGTCCAAGGTCGCGGTTCGACTCCATCTGGTCTTCGTATGAACCGGCTACCTCTATTGCAATACCCGACGGAATCTCCATCTTCTCGATGATGCTTTCTCCGTATGCAACACCGTCGCTGAGTGCAGCACCGGCAGCCATAACTGCATTGACAGTCACGATACGTTCACGGTCCATGCGCTCAATTGTAGGGGGCATGTCGTTCATGACAACCTTTCCTACCTCCTTGAGACTCACCATACCGTTTTTGCCATTCAGCTTTATGTTTTCGATATCCTCGATGCTCTGACGTGATTCTGGGTTGTAGCGCACCTTCACGTCATACTCGTCACCGTCTTCGCGGTAATATGTTGCCAATGCACCGTTGTAGCGGTTTCTTATGTATGTCGCAGCGGTGCTTAGGTTGAGACCATGCATAGCGAGTTTCTCGCGGTCGAACTCGACACGGTATTGTGGCTGATAGTCGCTGCGGCTAATGTTTACCTGTGTAATGATTTCGCTTTTCTTCAGTTCTCCGGCAAGTTCCTTTGCCATACGGTCGGTCTCCTTGAAGTCGTAACCGTAGATTTCAAAGGTAGCCATGCTCTGTCCACCCATTCCGCTTTGTCCTGTCGATATGTTCGACTTGGCAATTTCGGGGAACTCCTTGACATCGGCACGCATCTGGTCGCAAATCTCGTCGATAGACAGCTCACGCTGATCCGAAGGTACGAAAGACATGTTGAAACTTATGATGTGCGTTCCGTTGTCGCTTAGCGAAGCGAATGTGTTGTTCTCTCCGGCCTGGCCGACAGTGAAGTTACATGCTTTGATGTCTTTTCCGTAGCGGTTTCTCCACATCTCTGTGAGTTTTAATGCGATATCTCTTGAAGTCTCTATGCGTGTACCAACAGGCAGCTCAATCTTCGCACTTGCACGGGCACTGTCGTTTGCAGGGAAGAACTCGCTCTTTATTCCGCCGGCGCACAAAAGGCTGACAAAGAAAAGACCGAAACAGCACGCGAGCACAGTCCAGCGGTGGCGCACAGCCCAGTTGATTATTTTTGCATAGCCATTGTCGATAGCGTCGAGAACCTTCTGTATAGGTTTATAAATGATGATGAAGAGCTTGCTCTGCTTCTTCTGCAGCTTGAGCATCTTGGCACACATCATAGGAGTCAAAGTCAATGATGCTACAAGCGAGATGAGCATGATGATACACATCATCCAGCCGAGCTGCTTGAACAATACACCGGCCATGCCTGTTACCATTGTCAGCGGGAAGAATACGGCAAACATTGTCAAAGTAGATGCCATAACCGATACGCCCACCTCGTTGGTTCCGTGGATAGCTGCATTTTCGGGGCTTGAACCACGCTCGATGTGTGTTGTCACGTTTTCGAGCACCACGATGGCATCGTCCACAACCGAACCGATGGCGATACTCAAACAAGAGAGTGAAATCATGTTGATTGAGCCACCTGTTGCAAACAGATAGATAAATGATGCGATGAGTGAGAACGGAATTGTGATAGCGATGATAATGGTAGCTCTCCAGCGTCCGAGGAACAGGAATACCACAAGCACCACGAATATGAGCGCATCCATGATTGTGCCCGACAGGGTATCCACAGTCTGGAGAATGTTCTCCGATGTATCAACGATAACCTCTATCTTGACATCCGACGGCAGGCGCTTCTGTAGCTCCGGTAATGCCTCACGTACCGATTGTGAAATCGCCACCGAGTTGCCTCCCGACTGTTTCTGTACTATAATCATGGCACCTTGCTGTCCGTCGGTGTATGTCTCTTGCGCACGCTCCTGTACATTGTCGTGGATTGTAGCGACATCCTTGAGGAAGATGTTCACTCCGTTGTAGTTGCCTACAACGATGTTGTACATCTCTCTCGGGTCATTGAACTCACCTTCAACGCGCAGGGCATAGGTGTTGTTTCCGATATCGAATGTACCGCCGGGGATGTTGCGGTTCTCCGCACCGATAGCAGCGCTGACAGCCTCCACCGGGATGTTGTAGGCCTCCATCTTCTCGGGGTCCATGTACACGTTGATTTCGCGTTCGGGAGCACCCGAAATAGATACTGTACCCACACCGTCGATACGTGCAAGCGGGTTCACTACGTTGTCGTCAAGAATCTTGTACAGCGCAGCCTGGCTCTCCTCAGCCTTTACCGAAAGCATGAGGATAGGAATCATGTCGGTAGAGAACTTGAAGATGATAGGATTGTTTGCATCATCGGGTAGTGACGATGCTACCATGTCGAGCTTGTCTCTGACATCGTTCGTGAGGTCGTCGATATCATATCCGTATTCAAACTCAAGTGTGATTACCGATACATTCTCGCGTGAGTTTGAACCGATATGTTTTAGGTGCTCAACAGAGTTCAGTGTGTTTTCCAGCGGACGTGTGACATTGTTCTCGATATCCTCGGCACTCGCACCGTTGTAGTATGTAAACACCATAATAGTGTTTGTCTCAATATCCGGCATCAGGTCGATGGGGAGTTTTGAGAATGAAAAGATACCGAACAGCGCAATCGCCATGAAGCATAGCGATGTCATAATCGGCTTCTTTACAGCACTTTCATATATACTCATATCACTATTCTTTTCTATTGTTTATATATATCATTTTACAACCTCGACCTCCATGCCGTCATTGATTCCGGCATGTCCGGCAATGACTACATTGCTGCCGTTCTCGATTCCCGATAGAAGCTCATAGCGATTGCCCATGCGCTTGCCAAGTTGTACCTTGTTGTTCTTTACCTTGCCTTCGGCATATGTGTACACATAGAAGTCACCGCTGCCGGCCTGTTTGATGACTGCAACATCGGGAACAACTACGCGGTTCTTTGTACCGAAGTTGACCACAACCCTGCCGTACATTCCCGGACGCACTTTCCTGTCGGTATTTGCAAGTTTAATCTCAACCGGGAAAGTGTGTGTCATTGCATCAATTGTGGGATATACAATGTCAATCTTGCCTGTGAACTCCTCTTCTCCGTAAGGGTTGAATGTGAGCTTCACGTCGAGGCTCTTGTTTGTCTTGGCGTAGAGTGACTCGCTTACGTTTATCTTCATCTTCACAGGTGTTATCTGCTCGACGACAAGGATAGGCTTTGCACCGTACATGTCACCGTTGTCATAGTTGCGTGCCGACACGACACCATTGATAGGGCTCAGCAGAACGGTGTTCTCAATTTTGCTGTCGAGGGCCTTCTTGTTCACCTCGAGCTGTGTCTTGGCGTTGTCATATTCTGCCTTTGATGTTCCGCCTACCTTGTACAGCTCCTCTACACGCTTGAAGTCCACGAGCTGGTTCTCATATTGCAGTCTCAACTGGTCGAGGTTGCTTGCATCGAGTTGTACGAGTTTCTGTCCCTTCACGACGTTGTCTCCCACCTCGACAAGAATCTTATCGATTCTCAATGGAGCATTGGGTATGATGTTGTTCTTGACTTCCGCCTCTACTGTTGTGCTGAACTCCTCGAGTTGCTCTACAGCCTCAGTTTTCACCTGCGTAATCTTTACTTTCGGCTTTGTGGCTACGGTAGCCTGCTGTTCTGTCTTTTCAGAACCGCTGCATGAACTCAGCAGTATTGCTGCTGCCATGGCAATAAATGTCAGATTCTTTTTCATAGATAAATATGTTTTATTCATTTTTTCCCAAAACTGTGTTCAAATCCGATTCAGCAACCAGATAGTCAAATATAGTGTTGTTGTATGACAACTTCACATTAGTAAGCGAAACCTGTGAGTTGGTCAGTTCGAGTATTGTACCTTTTCCAACATCGTATCGTTTCTGGCTTATCTCAAGTCCTTTCTCGGCAAGCTCAACGGCATTCTTGCTGCTTTGGAGCTGCTCGGCGCTCTTTGTCATGTTGTCTATGTAGCTCTGTGCCTGCATGTTGAGCATACGCTCTGTATTTATTCTTGTTTCAGCAATCTGATACTGCTGTATCTTGTTGCTCTTGAGGCTTGTGAAATTGCTTGCCTTGAAAAGTGGAATGCTGAGCGACAGCACCAATGACGACGCGTTGCTCCAGTTATAGTTGTGTACTTCCCAGTTGGTGTTCGACATCGACTGATACTGGTAGCTGCCTACAAGCGCAAGGGTGGGGTGGAAATTGGTCTTCAGCATCTTGCGCTGTTTGTGAAGAAGCTCGCTCTGCAGGTCAATCTGCTTGAGGGTAGAGTTGTTTGTAAGGTCGATTTTGTCCATAGCAACCTTTTTTATCACCTCTTCATAATTCTTGAGGTTGTCATTGATTACAAGCTCTACATCGGCTGTGATGCCCATGAGCACCTTCAGCTGCAGTCTTGCAAGTTCAACGGCATTTTTGCCGCTTACAACCGATGGCCATGCGCTGTTTTTCTGTACCTCGGCGCTTATCTTGTCATATTCGCTCACGCGTCCCTGCTCATACATTGCATTCACAATATTGAAGTTTGTCTCAGCCAGTTTGTAGTTCTCGTTGAGAACATCGTATGAGTCCTGTGCAAGCATCAGCTGGTAGTATGCTTTTGTTACCTGATTTACGAGGTCAATCTTGGAACCGCGACTCTTTTCTACAGCAAGTTCAAGGTCGCTTTTGGTAATGCTCATAGCTTTATATACGGCAGGTGCGTATAACGGCAGTGCAACCTGCAGTGCTCCGTTCCAAGTGTTGGAGTCGTCCATACCCATCTTGAAACTTCCCATGCTGGTCTTTATCTCTGCCACCTTTATGCTGTACGAGATTGTTCCGTCGATGCTCACTGTAGGCAAAAGGTTCTGCCATGCCTCTTTCTTCGATACCTCCTTGAGTTCAATCTCCTTGTCGGCAATCTTTATTGTCGGGTTTTCACTCAATGCCAGTTCTATAGCCCTATCGAGGGTTATAGACATTGTAGGAGTCTCCTGTGCTTTGGCTGTCAGCATTGTTGCTGTCAGCATTGCAACCAATGTAAATAATCGCATTCTAAATTTCATAACTTATATATTGTTTTTCATTTCTCTTGATGTGTTCCTCTATAATCTCCTGTCCTTTTGCCGTGGATATTCCTCTAAGGTAGAAGAGTATCAGTGAGCGTCCGAGTTCTTCGGTGGTGTATTTGCTCAGTTCATTGTTGTCGTCGTTCTGCATGTTCACCCTGAAAATCGTTTTGAGGTTACGTTGCAGAATGAATGAGAGAATTTCAAAGTTTGCATCTTCCCTAAACAGTCCCTGTTTTCTTCCCATCTCCATCCATGCAACGAACTTCTTGTTGTTCTTGGCTTCCCTGTCCTTGTTCCGTCTGCATATATTGGGATACTTTTCCAGTTCCAAGAAGAACTTCTTGTTTATATTTTTCAGTTTGTTGAAGTAGAGACTGTATAGTGCCAGGATTATTCCAAGAATCCCGTCGGTGTGACGTATTATCGTCTTTGCCTCTTCCCTCATCTTCTCATGCAGCAGTTTTACTGCCTCAAGAACCAGCTGCTCCTTGTCGGTGAACAGCTCGTATATTGTCCTTTTCGACACAGAAAGAAGAGATGCGATGTCGTCCATCTTCACCTCCTTTATTCCCTTTGTAACGAACAATTCCAAAGCTGTTTCAACAATCTGGTTCCTTATGTCTTCTTTCGGGTGTTCTTCTCTCACTTATATGTTGTTTGTTTTCGGGTGCAAAGTTACAATGAAAACTTTTTCCCTCAAAAAAGTTTTCTGACAAAATCACCTCCTATGGTGCAATATTAATTTTTTTTTAGTATTTGTTATTTTCCTTTTCTCGCGATAATGGAAAATACTGTTTTTTTTTGTGGTAAATGGTGGGATTACAAGCGGTCGGGAATAGGTGGCCTTTCCTTACAGTCTGCTTTAATACAGTTTATGGCGACCGGTTTCAGTCGCCATAAACATTTAATGTCGGGAGTGACCGGATAGGTCTCTTTTCCCCTATGTGAAAAATATTCTGTCAGTCTTCGAGCAGATGCTTTAGGAAGTTATCCATTTCCTCATTGAAGCCCGCAAGCAAGTCCTCGTTCAGCATCATGGTATCATCGTCAACAATGAGGAGGTCGACAATAGCTTTCTCTTCATCGTCGACAAGAACGAACGAGTAGGGCTTTGCAATGTTCAGATTGTCGAAATCACCGTTCTTCTGCATCTTTGCAAGGACACTTCGCAGTTCTTTCTCAAATACGGCATCATCGTGTGTCCCCTCCCATTCTAATATATGTACGTGCGCGAGTGGGGTGCTGTCGTCATCTGCGATTGTCAGGTCTCCTGTTTCGCCGTTAACCTTTACATGAAAGTCGGTAACTCTCGTCTCTTCTGCAGTAATGTAATTGCGTGTCATTTTTCTGATGACATCCTGCAGCCTGTCGTTTGTTTCTCTGCTTAAAGACATATCGGTTGTTTTTAAATATTTTTGCCGTGGCAGTTCTTGAACTTCTTGCCGCTGCCGCAAGGACATGGGTCGTTGCGTCCAACAGTTTTCTCGACGCGTATCGGCTCGCGTTTTACGTTCTCGCGTGTGTCGCGTTGTGCAGCAGCCTGCTGGTTGGCATCGTTCAGGTCGACCTTTGTCTCGCTATACTTCTGCTGTGGTCTGTTACGGCTCGGATCGGGTGCGACTTTCACGTTGCTCTGTTCCTTTTCCTGTACCGGTATCTGTCCGCGCATAAGTATTGAAACAGTCTGGTCGTTTATCTTGCCCACCATCTTGTCGAACAGTGTCACCGATTCCAGTTTGAATATGAGTAACGGGTCTTTCTGTTCATAGCTTGCATTCTGTACCGAATGTTTGAGGTCGTCGAGGTCGCGGAGGTTCTCCTTCCATGCGTTGTCGATGGTGTGGAGCAGTATAGCTTTTTCGAAACTCTTTATAACCTCTTTGCCGCGTGAATCGTATGCCGCTTTAACATTTACCGGTATCTGGTACACATGTCGTCCGTCTGTTACAGGAACGTAAATGTTCTTGTCGTGCATTTCGGGGTGCTCCTTGTAGACGAAGTCGATGAAAGGCAGTGCAATCTCGGCCATTCTTTCCGTGCGCTGCTTGAAGTTTGCCATTACAGCCTCGAAGCACTTCTCGGCATTGTTCTCGGGGTTGCCTTTTGTGAATTCGTCTTCTGTCGCGATAGGCATTTCTGTTGCCAGCAGACGGAGCATCTCCATTTTGGCATCCTCGTATGTGAAGTTCTCTATGATGTGGCAGCATCTGTCCCATACCATGTTCACGATGTCCATGCCTATGCGTTCACCGATAAGTGCATGTCGACGTTTGGTGTATATGACAGTACGTTGCTTGTTCATCACATCGTCATACTCGAGCAAGCGCTTGCGGATACCGAAGTTGTTCTCCTCAACCTTCTTCTGTGCACGCTCAATGGATTTTGAAATCATTGAATGTTCTATCATGTCGCCATCCTTGAAACCTACAAAGCGGCTGTCGAGAACCTTTGATATACGTTCCGAACCGAACAGACGCATAAGATTGTCCTCGAGTGATACGAAGAATACCGATGAACCCGGGTCGCCCTGACGGCCGGCACGTCCGCGCAGCTGACGGTCGACGCGGCGTGACTCATGTCGTTCTGTACCGATTATGGCAAGACCTCCTGCATCGCGCACCTCCTTGCTCAACTTGATGTCGGTACCACGACCTGCCATGTTGGTGGCGATTGTCACGGTTCCCGAAAGACCTGCCTTTGCAACGATGTCGGCCTCCTTCTGGTGGAGTTTCGCGTTGAGCACATTGTGTGGAATCTTGCGCAGTGTGAGCAGACGGCTCAACAATTCAGATATCTCTACTGATGTGGTACCTACAAGCACCGGACGACCTGCCTTTACAAGAGAGTCAATCTCTTCGATGACAGCATTGTACTTCTCACGTTTTGTCTTGTAGATGCGGTCGTTCATGTCGTTGCGGGCAATAGGCCGGTTGGTCGGTATCACCACAACGTCGAGTTTGTAGATATCCCAGAATTCTCCTGCCTCCGTCTCGGCGGTACCTGTCATGCCGGCAAGCTTGTGATACATGCGGAAGTAGTTCTGTAATGTAATCGTCGCGAATGTCTGTGAAGCAGCTTCCACCTTTACGCGTTCCTTGGCTTCGATAGCCTGGTGCAGTCCGTCGGAGTAGCGGCGGCCTTCCATTATACGGCCGGTCTGCTCGTCGACAATCTTCACCTCTCCGTTCTCGCTCACGACATACTCCACATCGCGGTCGAACATTGTGTATGCTTTCAGAAGCTGGTTTATAGTGTGTACGCGTTCCGACTTTATTGCATAGTTGGTCATCAAATCCTCTTTCTTTGCTACTTTCTCCTCATTGCTGAGTGTCTCATCGTTTTCGAGCAATGAAAGTTCCGATGCAATGTCGGGCAGTACGAACAGTGTCTGGTCTGATGCGTTTCCGGTGATAAGCTCAATACCTTTGTCGGTGAGGTCTACGCTGTTGTGCTTCTCGTCGATTACAAAGTAGAGTGGCTCTACGGCCTCGGGCATACGACGGTTGTTCTGCTCCATGTAGTACTCTTCGGTCTTGAGCATTCCTGTCTTTACTCCCGGCTCGCTCAGCAGTTTTATGAGTGCCTTGTTCTTCGGGAGAGCCTTGTGGCTGCGGAAGAGTGACAGATAACCCTCTGTAACCTCATCCTTGTTGCTTGAATATATCTTTGTCCTTGCTTCGGCAAGAAGTTGTGTTGCAAGTCTCTTCTGGGCTTCAACAAGCCTCTCTACAAGCGGACGGTACTCTTCGAACATCTGGTCGGTGTTGCGCGGTACCGGACCCGAAATGATCAGCGGTGTACGTGCATCGTCGATAAGCACCGAGTCGACCTCATCGACAATGGCATAGTTATGCTGACGTTGCACAAGGTCGCTTGGCTGTGTTGCCATGTTGTCGCGCAGGTAGTCGAAGCCGAATTCGTTGTTTGTTCCGAATGTGATGTCTGCAAGATATGCGTTGCGTCTTGCGTCGGAGTTGGGCTGATGTTTGTCGATGCAGTCGACGCTGAGCCCGTGGAACATATAGAGCGGTCCCATCCATTCCGAGTCACGCTTTGCAAGATAATCGTTCACTGTCACCACGTGTACGCCGTTGCCTGTGAGCGCGTTTAGGAATACCGGCAATGTGGCTACAAGTGTCTTACCCTCACCGGTTGCCATTTCGGCAATCTTTCCTTTGTGCAATACAACACCGCCGAACAACTGCACATCGTAGTGTATCATGTTCCATACGGTGTCGTTGCCTCCTGCTTGCCAGTGGTTGCGGTATATGGCCTTGTCGCCGTCGATGGTAACGAAGTCGAACTTTGCGGCCAGCATGCGGTCGAAGTCGGTTGCTGTAACCTCAACCTCCTCATTCTCGGCAAATCGTCTTGCGCTGTCCTTCACTATGGCAAAGGCCTCGGGCAGTGCCTGGTCGAGCGCTCTGTCAAGTTTCTCAAGAACCTCCTTTTCGAGTTTGTCAATCTGGTTGAAGACAGCCTCTCTCTTCTCGAGTTCTGTGTTCTCGATGCTTGCTTTCAGTTCTGCAATCAAAGCACGCTCTTCTGTTACAGAACCTTGTATTTTCTCTCTCAATGCTGCCGATGCGGCACGGATACCGTCGTTGCTCAACTCTGCAATGGCAGGGTAGGCTGCTTTTATTTTCTCTACCCAAGGCTGTATTTCGCGCATGTCGCGGCTTGCCTTGTTACCGAATAGTTTGCTTATAAATTCGTTAAAACCCATATATGTTTTGTAATTTTATTTTTTTGCTGTCAGTTGCCTGTTCGGAGAACTGAAATGCAAAGATAATAATAAATATAATACTAATTATGAGAAATTTGACAAAAATATCCCTTCTGTTGCTTTAAATGGCAAAAATAATGCCAAAGTGGTATGCTGTCATTTTGGCAGAGAGATGGCGGCGTGGCTTAAGTCCGACTTCGGCGCCCGTTGCAAAGAAATAAAAGTAAGTTTTTTCTTTTTTTCTTAATTTATAGTTATTTTTGCGGTGAAACCGCGAACATAGACTGCACTCGCTGTGAAATATCAAAGTAACTTTGATTATCTCGCTCGTTTGTTTCTATTTTGCAAAAAATAATTATCCTATGAAAAGAACATTATTTTGTATCTTTATGTCAGCGATGCTGTCCGTTGTGGTATCGTGTGGCTCAAATGAGAAAATATACTATGCAGCCGATTTCGGTATCGTGCCAGGTACAGGTGAGGATATGACCGCCGAGGTGGCAGCCGCTATCGAGGCTATCAAATCCGAATGCAATGGTGCGCCTGCCGTGTTGCTTTTCGAGGGCGGCGAGTACGATTTCTATCCCGACAGTGCCAATGTGCGTGAGTATTATATCAGCAACCACGATCAGGATAATCCCAAGAAAGTCGCAATTGTGCTCGAAGGGGTGAAGAACCTTACTCTTAAAGGATGTGACTGGGGTATGGACGCGCTTCGTGCCGATTTCATGATGAACGGCCGCATGTTGCCGATAGCTATGGTAGATTGCGAGAACTGCAAGCTCGACTTCATTGGCGTAGATACCCGTGTACCGCAGATAACTCAGGTAGAGGTGCTTGAAAACGATGCAGAGAACGGATATATAACATACCGCATTGCTCCCTATGCAAACTACAAGGTTGTCGACGGCCGTTTGGTTACATATGGCAGCAACTGGGAACTGACTCCGCAGTCAGGCATTGCCTTTGACGGTGAGACAAGGCATCTTGTATACTGCACAAGTGACATCCGGGTAGGTGTCCGCAATGTCGAGGAGATTGAACCGCGTGTAGTGCGCGCTCCATGGCGCGATGCCCGTCTTGTGCCGGGTACAGTAATAGCAATGCGTTCCTATGCGCGTCCCACACCCGGAATCTTCGTCTCGGGTTGCAAGGATATCACAATAAAAAGTACCTCTGTATATTACGCCGAGGGCATGGGTCTTCTTGCTCAAGTTACCGAGAATATCACACTTGAACGCTTCAAAGTCGGCAGACGCAGCAATGAACGCTATTTTTCCACGCAGGCCGATGCGACGCACTTTTCGGGCTGTAAGGGAAAGATTATCTCGACTGGAGGCCGTTACGAGGGTATGATGGATGATGCCATAAATGTGCATGGTACCTATCTGCGCGTGACGCAGAGGCTCGATGACAATACCTTGGTGGGGCGTTATATGCATGGTCAGGCATACGGTTTCTACTGGGGCGGCGCGGGTGACAGCGTGCAGTTCGTGCGTTCCGATGTTATGGAGATAACCGAGGGCAACCGCATTGCGGAGATTGCTCCCTATGACAAGGAACAGATTGCCGGCTGCAAAGAGTTCAGAATAAAGTTCGAGAAGGTTCTGCCGCAAGATATTGCCAACGGCAATTATGGAATAGAGAACCTCGAATGGACTCCCGAGGTTGTGTTCAGCGACAATGTCATCCGCAACAACCGTGCGCGCGGTACGCTGTTCAGCACTCCCAAAAGCACGTTGGTCGAGAGGAACTTTTTCGACCATACATCGGGAACGGCAATCCTTCTTTGCGGCGATTGCAATGGCTGGTTCGAGACAGGCGCATGCCGCGATGTCGTAATACGTGACAACCGTTTTGTGAACTCTCTCACCAATATGTTCCAGTTTACGAATGCAATAATATCAATCTACCCGGAGATTCCCGACCTTGCCGGCCAACAGAAATATTTTCATGGCGGCAATGGCAAGGGTGTTGTCATAGAGAATAATCTGTTTGAAACATTTGACGCTCCCATTGTGTATGCAAAGTCGCTCGATGGTCTTGTGTTCAAAGGAAACAGAATCGTTCAGAATAATGATTATGAGCCTTTCCACTGGAACAAGCACCGTTTCCTTTTTGAGCGCGTGAAGAATGCTGTAATCGAGAACAATGACTTTGATGGTGGATTCGACCCTGCAAAGGATGTGAAATACAACGATTGATGCAGCTGCTGCATAGGTTTCATCGGAATATTTCGGATGTTGTACTTCCCGAGAGGTTCAACAATCCATTTTACTATCAGCCTCATCGGTTGTGCTCTGTTGCCGCCGATGGGGTGCGTGCCTTTCTGCTCTGCGATGAGGCTGTTGCCGCCGATGCAGCCAAAGGCAAGATGATGGGTGTCCTTGCGGTGCTCGATGCCGAAGGCGTGCCCGGCTATCTGGCTGCCTTTTCGGGGTTGCTTGCCGGCAGCAACAGAGTTGCAGGGTTTGTACCTCCTGTGTTCGATTTTCTCTCGCCCGAGGGATACTTCAAGCAGGAAGAGTCGCGGATATCGCGTTTGAATGCCGATATAGATAAAATTGAACGCGAAGAACTATGTGTTGCGACAGCGGCAGTGGATGAGTTGAAGCATTCGATGGAGCATGAACTTGCTGTTATGCGCGAGGATATGGATGTTGCCAAGAAACGTCGCGATGCCTTGCGTGCCGGTGGAGCATTGTCGGAAAGCGAGAATGCTGCTTTGGTGCGCGAGAGCCAGTTTCAAAAGGCTGAGTATAGGCGGCTTGCTGCGAGGTGGCGGCAGAAAATTGCCGAGAGCATGGAGCGTGCTGCTCCGTTGCATGCGAGGGTTGCAGCCATGAAGAGTGAACGCATGCGTAGTTCTGCAGCGCTTCAGGAGTGGCTTTTCGCCAATTTCAAAGTGCTCAACGCGCGAGGCGAGTCAAAAGACCTGCTCGCAATCTTCAAGGATCATCGCGGAGCGTTGCCACCGGCAGGTTCCGGAGAGTGTGCGGCTCCCAAACTGCTGCAATATGCCTACATGCAGGGCTATACACCATTGGCGATGGCGGAATTCTGGGTGGGTGCTTCTCCGCATGGCGAAGTGCGTCTTGACGGAAATTTCTATGAGTCGTGCCGAAGCAAGTGCGGCCCCATATTGTCATATATGCTGCAAGGACTCGATGTAGAGGAGAATGCACTTGAAAAAGGCGGCGATGTGGATTCGGTGGCAGTTATGTATGAAGACGATTTTCTCATTCTCGTCAATAAACCACCCGGTGTGCTTTCGGTTCCCGGAATCGTCGGAGGTACATCGGTTCAGCAATGGTTGCGCGAAAGTTATTTTCATAGCAACGGGGTATATGTGGTGCATCGTCTCGACATGGCGACATCGGGTCTGCTTGTTGCTGCAAAGTCGATGGATATTTACAGGAAGATGCAGCAGATGTTCGCTATGCACCAAATAGAAAAGGAGTATACCGCATTGTTGCATGGTGTGCCTCGTGTCAGTTGCGGAACCATAGAACTTCCTTTGTCGGCCGACTATGACAACCGTCCGCGTCAAAAGGTGGATTATGAGGGTGGCAAGCATGCTGTCACACACTATAAAGTGCTGCGCGTCCTCGATTATGATGGCGATGCGTGTGCGCTCACGAGCCTTGTTCCGGTGACCGGCCGCACACATCAGTTGCGTGTGCATGCAGCATGCAGGGATGGGCTTGGTACACCTATTGTGGGTGATGCCTTGTATGGCGCAAAAGAGAAAAGGCTCATGCTGCATGCCTCCCGTATAAGTTTCGTGCATCCTGTTACCGGTGAGACAATCGTTGTAGAGAGCCCTCCCGACTTTGGTGTATGATTGCAATGTCCCTTGTTACAGAAATTCAATTATCTTCTAGGAATGAATATAGTTTATCTTCTCCTATTGTTGCTTGCAAAGAATGGTGACTTTTTTGCAGCCTATCCCCACGATGCGAAGTTTGCTGTAGAGACCTATAACGCATACCATGCAGCAGTTGCTTCGGCAATGGGTGGTGCAAGTGACCACGACGTTGCTATGGCATTTGCCATTGTGGCACCCGAAGTGAGCCGTTACGATGTGCTTCTCGATTTTGTAGAGGTGCACAGTCTTGAGAAAGCGTATGTGTCTGCCGATAAGTGTGACTACAGCATAGGGTATTTTCAGATGAAACCGAGTTTCGTCGAGAGCCTTGAGAAAGAGGTCGCGAAGGACAGACGGCTTTTTCGCAAGTATGGCAAGAGGCTTGCCTACGCCAAGGGTAGTGCCAAGGAACAGCGCCGGCAACGGCTCGAAAGGTTGAACGACATCGAGTGGCAGATAGCATATCTTGCTGTTTTTTTCGATGTTGCAAAATCGCGCACGGCGGCATGGGGGATTAAAAGCGACGAAGAAAAGGTGCGCTGTTGGGCAACACTCTACAATGCCGGTTTCTATTTGAGCAAAGAGCGTGTGAAGCAACGCCAGAGGGTGAAGCAGTTCCCTCGTGGCACCGAAGAGTTCAACTATTCTGCAGTCGCGGTAGAGTTCTATAGGTATTTTGAAAGTTTATAAGAAACAGGAATTTACCTAATAAGACCGGAATGATTTCACATTATTCCGGCTGTTTTGCCCTGTGGTTTTCACATAATCCGCACTATAAATGTGGATGTTTTTCACATTTTTCCGATTTTTGCACTCCTTCAGAAGGATATCGCCGATGATAAATAATTTTCGACTGTTTATTTTGGAGATTACCAGTGCTGTTGTTTTTATCAGCTGAAGTAGTTATTGCATATAAATAGCACCGAATTTTTCTATTCAACAAATTATCACTACTTTTGTACAATATTAATATGTTTTGTGTTTCGAAATTTGACTGTTAACAAAGTTTAACTATTGAAAAACCTCTCTCTTCGCATTTTTTTAGTTTTTTTGCAAAATTAAAATGCAGATTTTGAGTGTACTTTAAAAACTTAACTTTTATGAAAAAATTTACTTTATTTATCGCATCGTTGTTCTTGACAATCGGTGCAATGGCGCAGACTTATGAATTTGAGTTGATTGATCTCAAATCAAACGCTGACCAAATGCTTTACACTAATGCTCCTTGTACAAATACACAGTGGGGCGATCAGTTTACAAGTTGGCAGGTATTGTTTGACGATAATGTTGGAACTTTTCTTCACACTGAGTATGCAAATAATGGAGCGTCTGCCGATGGTTTAGATCACTATCTTCGTGTGGATCTTGGAGCTGGTAATGAAATTTCTTCATTTAAATTCAGTTACAAGACACGTACTGGTAGTTACTATGACTTCCCACAGAAATTTATTATTGCAGGTAGTAACGAGGAGAATGGAACATATACCGAAATTGGTAGAGTAGAGAGTGGCTTGCCGACTTCTACGGGAACAGCGTGGGAATCATCGGTGTTTACAAGCGGGACTCCCTACCGTTACCTTCGCTTTATGGTGACAGAAACTAATACAGACCGCAAGGGTCAAGGTGTTGAGCACAACTATTGGCATATGGGTGAGTTTAGATTGTATAAAGCAACTCCTTATGCAGGCTATGTACACAACACCGGCAACATGAATAGAAATGACCGTGGACTTACATCGTTCACAATTACTGACGGTGAGAACTCTTTGACAGTAAACAGCATTCAGACATCAAGCACTGCCCCTGTATATGTTGACAAGAGTGCGCAGAAACTTACAACAAAGCAAGGTGCTACATTGAAGTTCACAGACTTCAACTACACCGGCTCTTGGATGCACGCATACGCTTACATTGATTACAACAACGATTTCGCATTCAACTTGACAAACAACAACAACGGTGAGGGCGAGGGCGAAATAGTTTCATACAACTACTACGATGGCTACGACATCACAGGTACACCTGCAAATCAAGGTAGCGCAATTAGCAACACTTATGGAGAGAGCAAAGCAATGCCTGCGTTTACACTTCCCAAAAACCTTCCGGCAGGTGAGTATCGCGTGCGTATTAAGATTGACTGGAACAACCTCGATGCAGACTACGGTGCAGACGATATTGCTGGAAACGGCGGTTGCCAGTGCGACTTTACTATCGTTGTAGAAGAGGCTGTCGGTAACGAGATTGCTTGGGCTGCTCTCAACAATGCCGTTGATGAGGCTCTTGCTTTGTTCAGTGCTGTAACTATAGGAGATGGTGTTGGCAAATATTCTTCGTCAATAGATGATGCTGTTGCTGAATTCTTGGCAATTCAGGAATATTATAATTCTATAACAGCTTCAACACCAATTGAGTAGATAGAGGCAAAGACAGCAAGAGTTGGCGAAATCGTAGCATCATTCTCTCTCAATATGCCGGAGGCTGGTAAGTACTATCGTTTGAAGGGTAATTCAGGTAATTATATCGATGCTTCAAGTTTATATGACAAAAATAATGGACAGATGTCTATGAAATCTGCAGGAGAATGCAACCTTGCAGGTACAATCTTCTACTTGGATAATGAATCACATCTCCTTAATTATGCAACCGGTACATATACACGTAACACGCGTGAGATAGGTGCTGTAGGCGATGCTACCAAGAGTGTTTGGGCTTTCAGTGAATCAACAAGAACAAGAGGTAAGTATGTCTTGACAGATAACGGAACAGCTGGCTCAAAGAATCTGCATGATAATGGCGGTACACGTGCCGATAGATGTAGCAGTGTGTGCGGTGCAGCTCATGACTGGACACTTGAAGAGGTTACAGAACTTCCCGTAACAGTTACAGCTGCAGGTTATGCAACACTTTACGCTCCAGTAGCCCTCACTGTTCCAACAGGTGTTACAGCACACACAGTGACACTCGATGGTGAGTGGGCTACATTGAGTGAGGCTTTGACAGTTGTTCCTGCTGAAACAGGTGTTGTACTCGTTGCAGGTGAGGGTTCACACAACTTCGCAATCACAACAAGCGATGCTACAGCAGCAAGCGCTCTCGAGGGTACAGTTGCTGCAACATATGTTACTGACGATGCTTATGTTCTTGGTGTTGTAGACGAAAAGGTTGGTTT
>JAEIGA010004782.1_pt1 | contig 20879 bp, 23 predicted proteins | sample 9270691 | NCBI WGS metagenome assembly JAEIGA01 (sample SAMN17057246, study PRJNA624740) | gut metagenome | biome: biome; isolation source: fecal sample | host: Bos grunniens | place: China: Xizang | collected 2019 | reverse complement strand
GAAAAAGATATTCTCAACCGCACTAAATCACACTTTATCGATGAACTTTCAGTAATGTGTGGCGGGCGTATTGCTGAAAAAATGTTCACTGGTGAAATTTCAACTGGTGCCGCACAAGATATTGCCATGGCCACAGATACGGCTCGTAAAATGGTCTGTAATTATGGTATGAGCGAGCGATTTGGCTTCCAATCATTCAGAGAGCAAAATGCGTTCTCATACTCCGAACTGCCCCCTGCCTATAGCGAAGAAACCTCTCGTGAAATTGACGCGGAAGTTACGAAACTGATAAACGACGCATACGTTAGAGCAGAAGGAATTCTTTTTGACAACAGGGACAAGCTTGAATTACTTGCCAATGCGTTGCTTGAAAAGGAGACGATTGACGGCCGCGAAGTTGAGGAACTGCTCAACATTAAACATTCCAAAACGAATCAATCCGATGAGTCTTCACCGACTCCTCCTACCGTCGAGGAGCCTAAAGCAGACCAAGAACCAGACTCCACTGTTGATGAGTCTGTCAATAAAACAGCGCAAGGGAAATAAATGGGTACTTTTTCGGCCATAATCGAGATTGCCATACTCTATTGCGTAATCTATACGATACTCAAAGGAGCAAAAGGCTCTCGCTTCGGTCAAGCGCTTATGGGGGTGGGCGTATTAATAGCAATGTCCGCCCTTTTCACCTATTTATTTCATTTTCATGTTTTATCGTTGCTCATAAAATACTTGCTAATCTATTTTTCAATTTCCTCGGTTGTTATTTTTCAGCCAGAAATCCGCAGATTCCTTGCAACCATAGGGGCCTTGGGCAACAAACAAAAACTCGGCGAAGGCACTATGTCGCTAACTCCTAAAATTTTCATCGATACTGTATTAGAGCTTTCCGAAAGAAAACTTGGTGCGCTCTTTGCGTTTGAATGTGCGATATCGCTTCGAGGTTATGAAGAATCAGGCACAGAAATTGACGCTGTAATTACGCCTGAGCTTATCACGACAATTTTCACGCCTCCATTGCCTCTGCATGACGGTGGAGCCGTAATACGCAACGGGAGGCTCTCAAGTGCGCATTGTCTATTCCCCGTTTCCCACAATCCCGACTTAGCGCGAAGCGGAATGCGTCATCGCGCAGCAGTTGGTATGTCCGAAGAAACTGATGCAATAGTTGTAGCTGTATCCGAAGAGACAGGTAGCGTCTCTATCGCGCATAACGGCAAGATACACAGATATAGCGGTGAAGCGATAGCTCCAGCATTAAGCCGTTGGATGCAAAAGGCTATTCCTGACGCAAAGGAAGATAAAGGTTTCCTTCAGAAAAAAATTGAGTCATTCCAAAAAATATTTAAAATTGGAAAAGGAACACATTTGCCGTGAAAAAACTTCATGACCTATATCCTTTATTGGGAGCTGTTAAAAAGGCCGTGACAAAAAATTTTTGGCTTAAAATTGTTTCTCTCGTCCTTGCTCTTGCAACATACACTGCATTAGAGCCTAAAGCAGAAGTACGCTCTAACACTGGCAGCGCAGAGCAAAATGACAACAGGCAGCTTTCTGATATGCTTAAATTGCTCAAGCGCGACGGACAGGACGACACGAAATCTACCTCCGAAACAACTAACGGACTTTCGTCCGCTTCATCTACGGGCAAAAAGAAATGAAAGAAACTCCTGACGCGTCAAAAGGCAACGAAAAAGGTGCGCGAAACTTTATGGGGTGGATGCTTCTTCCTATCTCACTATTCCCATTTGCAGCCCTGATAACATACGATTGGCATTCAATAGAACAGCTTTCAATCCCTGCTGCTCATACTTCCAATTGGATTGGCCCTATAGGAGATATATTTGCATATTATGGCTACTCTATACTCGGTCTTGCTATCTGGATTATCCCAGTATATTGCATAATCATCGGATGCCGTTCAGTTGCAGGCGAACCTCTAAAGCCTGGAATTCGCGCGTTGTGGCGAACTTCACTAATTATATCAGCAGCGTGCCTTCTTGAAATAATAGCGCCGAACGCCCCTGGCATAGAAGCAGCGCAAAAAAGCGTTAACATAATGAACCCTGGTGGAATAATAGGATATGTTATTTCCACAAAGTTTCTCATTCCCCTTTTTGATTATATAGGCGCGGGCGTATTAATGCTCATAGTCCTCATAATTTCACTTGGCGGTGCAATCGGATATAAAAACATACTCTCATTCCTCGGTAGCATTTTTAACTGGATTGTTGGTCCTTCATTCAGCAACGCCGTCAATAACAGTGCAAATGCTGCTTCTCACGCTGCGTCAGCTGCCGATAATCAAATGGGAATATTGGAAAAAATAAAAATCGCGCGAGAAAATGCCAAAGAAGCAAAGCAAAAAGAAAAAGAGATGATCCAGAAAGAGAAGGAAAAAATAAAACAGGATCGTGCTGACCGTGAAAAAAAACTGAAAGATTTAATGGCCACAAATGCTGCTGACGCCGCAAAAGACAGGAAAAGCAAACTCTTAACAGTAAAACCATCTACCAAGGCCACCGAAAAAACAGCTGCGCCAACCATATCCAATAACACTGAAACGCAGGCAGATCAAACAGATAAAGACATTTCACAGTATATACTGCCCGATGTAAGCCTATTGGAGCCGCTTCAAAAATCCACTGCCGACCATGGCAATGTTGAGATGATGGGCAAAAAGCTTGTAGACACTTTACAGCTTTTCGGAATTGATTCCACCTTAAGTTACACAATCCCCGGCCCAGTTGTGACAAAGTACGCTTTAATGCTTGCGCCAGGAACCAACTATCGCGTAATTAAAACGATAGAAAAGAATCTTATGGGCGCCTTGCATGCTAAATCACTTCGTATAGAAACACCAATTCCTGGTGAAGAATGTGTAGGCGTTGAAGTTCCAAATACAAAACCTGCAAGCGTATCTTTTAGAGAAGTATTTGAGTCTGACGACTGGAAAGTCAACAAATTCGAACTTCCACTCCTATTCGGCAAAGACGCCGCCGGCAATAATCTCATAGGAGACTTAGCGGAGATGCCACACATGCTTGTCGCCGGTGCTACTGGCCAAGGCAAGTCCGTCTGTCTAAACTCGCTTATAACGGCGCTCTTGATGTCCCGCACACCAGAGCAGCTTAAATTTATAATGGTCGACCCGAAATCTGTTGAATTCACACCATATTCTAATATACCCCATCTTCTTACTCCGATTATTACAGAGAATAGAAAAGTCCTTTATTCATTGCGCTGGGCAGTAAGCCAAATGGAAAAACGCCTGCAAATGTTCTCAAAACTTCGAGTTAAAAACATATATGAGTTTAACCACAGAAAGATTCTTACGCAATGTGACCTTTACAGCAAGGAAAACGAAATAACATCTGAATATCCACGCACAATTCCATACATCGTTATAATCATCGATGAGGTCGCCGACTTAATGGCTGCATGCGCTCGAGAAGTTACGCCGGAAATAGGCAGACTTGCCGCAAAAGCCCGCGCAGCTGGCATACATCTGATTCTTGCGACACAAAGACCTGACACAAAAACTATTAATGGTACTATTAAAGCCAATGTTCCTGGGCGTGTAGCATTCAAGACGGCTCAGGCCATTGACTCAAGAACCATTCTTGACGCCGCTGGCGCGGAGAACTTAATAGGCCGCGGCGACATGCTTTATAAAGACAAAAACTCTAATCTTATAAGGGCGCAGGGAGCATGGATTTCAAACAATGAAATTCTCAACATCGTCTCATTTATTGAGGAACACTGCTCGCCACAATACGACGATAAGTTCACATCTAATCTTGCAAGAGTTAAAGAAGCAACGAACGACGACCCATTTGCCTCACTTGACGATGAAGAGTCTAACTCATCCTCAGCACCTGAAAAAGTTACTCAGCGTGAAATGATAAGAGCCACAACTGAAGCAAATGATGAGAAGAAAGCCATCGAAGTACTTTTAAACACCAAACGCGCATCAGTATCTAATCTCCAAAGACATCTAAAATGGGGGTATAATCATGCTGCGCATATCATTGACGCTCTTGCCGAAAAAGGTATTGTCACAAAGCAAGACCCGGGGAAAAACGGACCTCGATCAATTCTTCTTACCGATGACGAACTTTTGAAAATACTTAACGGCGAGGATTCTATCAGCAGAGATGAAAATGAACCTGATACCGTCGAAGAAAATTCAACATTGGAAAATGACGATATTACACAATCCGATGATACTCCTTTTGACGATGAATTTATGGAGGAACAGATATGATCAATTTTGGCGAAACATTTCGGCGCGCAAGAGAAGCTAAAGGACTTACCACAAGCGACATTGCAAAAATGACCAATATGCTTGAACAGCAAGTTCAAGCTCTTGAGCGTGAAGATTTTTCAAATATCGCGGCTCCTATTTATGGGCGTGGATTTGTCCGGCTTTACTGTGAAGCATTGGGAATTGAAGACTCAAGGCCTTTGGTCAATGAGTTCATGGATATATATACCGGTAATAAACCGCCAACAATAAGAAAACGTATTCTTCCTCAAGCAATCCAACCGCCAGCTATAAGAGAAGACGAGCCTCAAAGCGCCTCTTCTGCCGACGAAAAGCAGCCACCAAAGATCAATATCGAGGAAACGGTAGCGGTTGAGCAAGATTCTAATCCCCCCGAAACACAGTCGGTAGTTACAGAAAGTGCCGATGAGATTGGCGATACAACGGCAGCAACCGATGATCTCTTTTCCTACAACCCCGATATTGCCAAGGCAAAGTTAAAAGAATCTACCCCCGAAACAAATAAATCACTTGCAAAAAAAAGCCCTTCTCGATATTCTGTACCTCACCCCATTGAAGATGATGACGAAGAAGAAAGCTTCTCTCTCCCGCCTATTGTCTGGAGGGTGGGCTTACTTTTATTGATTGTAGGCGTATTAATATTCTTGCTTTTCTCAGGTATACGCGCTATATACCACGTGTCAATGTCGACATCTTCTTCCGGCATGCCTGAAACAACAACAAAGGCTGAAGCATCAGCTCCTGCAGAGCCTCAAAAACGCACTCCTTTTAAAATACCGGCACTATACATCGACTAAAAAATTATTTAAGCCTAAATAGGATTTAATATGAAGCACGAAGACGGATTTACAAACTTTATATGCAAGTCTTGCTCCACCGAAATTGAAGCATCGCTTGATATGATTGGAGAAGAGACTGAATGCCCTGCTTGTGGGGCTGCTATAACTGTACCTGACAATAGGCTTGATGAAATACCGCGCTATAGCAAGGAAAACAAAACAAGAATTAACGATCAAGCGATGAAGAGCAAAACGATCCGAATTGAATTATCAGATATTTAAAACAAAATCACTATCGTAATATTATGAACCGGCAGAATAAAAAACCTTCTTGCAGGAAAAAATCTGCCGGCAATTATCGCCGCGGAATAGCTCGTTATTTATCTTATATTATTGGATGGGTGTTTTTGGGGCTGTTGTTTATTGGTAATTGGTTTGTAAGATACGAGGATAATTGGATAGCCCGAAACGCACCATCTTTTTTTGTTTACGCTCTGACATCGCTTGGTGAACCATCCGCTGATATCACGGACTCGTTTGGTTTAACTGGAGAAGATGCCACACACAGCACGGACAGTGAAGTTATCACAAACTCTGTCTTCTTTGCAGGCGCCCCGCACATGCCGAGCTCATCAAAGAATGATGTTACAATACTCGATAAAAAGGAGTTTGTTGTTGCCTATAGCCATTCGTTAAGACACCCGGTGTGGTGTGCATACAGAATAGATCCTCATAAAAAATTTCCTGAACTTAAGCGCCCGGGTTTTAAAAAAGACAAAAGCATAGACACATGCCCTCCTGCCTCATCATATGCACGCACAGGATACGACAGAGGGCATATGGTTCCCAATTATGCAATATCTACACGCTATGGAGAAGAAGCGCAGTTAAAAACCTTTTTAATGACTAATATCGCGCCACAGACGCCTGAATTAAATCGTGGACTATGGCGCGAGATTGAACATCGCGCAGCTGATCTTTTTACAGCACGTTGGGGCAATGTATGGGTGATTGTTGGCGCGATATCGAACGGATGCGAAAATTTAAGCGGAACTGATATTGATGTACCAACAAAATTCTACCAGATCATTGTTGCAATAAAAGATGGCACCATCCGAATATTGCCGCTCCTAATCGACCAGGAGGTACCTTGGAGAGCGTGGCCGAGACACTATTTGACAAGTGTTGACAACATTGAAAAACTAACAGGGATTGATTTCTTTCCTATGTTAAATGACGAAATCGAAAAATCCCTTGAAAGCAAAGTCCCAACTCGTTTATGGCCGGTAAACTTTTGGGACGCTTTCAAATCTCTTGAAATCCATTTAAACGAGCGCCAATAAAACTGCCATTCACATGGCCAGTGCGCTCAACGCATCATCAAGCTTGGCTCTTGCTATGGTATCGCGCTCTGCGGCAGAAGAAGAGCCAAGAACTATGACGATAGCCCTTTTACCGTTACGCTTGCCAGTCAACACAACAGACGAACCTGCAGCCGTGAGATATCCCGTCTTTAATCCATCAATAGCCTCAGTACCATCAGGGTTTATAATCTTGTACTTATCTAATCGCATTACATTGTTATGATTCTTAAGCCCTATAACTTTTCCATCAGGAAGAGTTGCTTTATAGACCTTAATTGACGTATACTTCAAGATTTCTGGATGCGTTCTAAGCAACGCCATTGACATTTTTGCAAGATCACGACATGTGGAAACATTATAGCCGTCACTTTTTAGACCTGGGAACGGATTAAGCCCATTGGGGTTAAAATATTTTGTAGACTTCATCCCAAGGGAGATTGCCTTCTCGTTCATTCTTTTAACAAATGCATCCATCGTCCCTGAGCATTTCTCCGCCAAAAAAATCGCAGCGTCATTAGCACTCTTAACCAACAGGACAGCCAACAACTCATCGACCGTCATTGATTGTCCCGCTATAAGACCTATTTGGGAAGGTTGACGTAGATGTCTATCGCGTTTATTTTTAACAGAAGAAGCGACTACCTTATCTTGCAATGTTAACTTCCCAGATTTAACATCGTCCAAAACAAGGAATGCCGTCATTAATTTGGTTACGCTGGCTGGGTATGCTGTTGTATCGATATTATCGGCAAATAAAACTCGCCCGGTATCTGCATCAAGTGACATTGCCCCAACATATGGCGAACGACGATACCTACCTTGGGTTTTTGTCACAACAGAAGCCGCTCCACGACCTACCTTGGATGCGACTTTTTTTGACGGCGCAGAGTCAGCAACAAGGACAGCAGCCATACATATGACTGCTGTTAATGTTAAACGGATTATTTTCATCACTTAACAGTAAGCCTTGTAGCTTTTACAAGCGTTTTCCAAAGAACCGCTTCGTCCTTTGCGTTAAGCAAGGCGTCAAAATTATCTTTCTTAGACAAAGACTGGATTATGCCAGACATCAAACGAAGATAAAACGCAGAGACGGCAACAGGAATAGCAGAAAGAAATACAATATGAACCTTCTCGCCCGTCCAATTAATGCCCTTCTTTGAAACACCCATCGCCAAAGTAAGACCACCGCCCTCTACTCCGCGAACATGGGGGAATGCAAGCCCACCGCCGATTGCCGTTGACAGCACACCCTCACGATTCATTGCCGCACTTATTAATGAGTCGGCATTGGAAATAAACTTGTTGTCCTCCATAAGTTTAGCAAGTGAAGTAATCGCTCCTTCTGGAGTATCGGCATCAAGGTCAACAAGCATAAGCTCCTCAGCACTGAAGCGCGAAATACCTGTTTTGGGATCGTCACGGTCATAGCGGTCAGAAACATTTTGAGCTGCATCTGCGCTTGAAGCAAAAAGAATTCTACCGCAGCTTGAACACGTTACAAGATGTTTGGCAAGACGAACCTGCTGGCTCTGGGCAATAGGCACATGCATACCACAAACCGAACAACAGTCATTGGACATGGCAGCAATTACGATATGACTTTTTTTATAAAGCCTTGCGTAATGGCCCGCAACCTGAGGATCAAGTTTTTCTTGCAATTTTGCAATTGCGTCATTCAAGGAATCAAGATGACTTCCATCACCCGTCTGATGATGTTCATCACGCGTTAAAACCAATTCCTGAAGTTGACGCAGAGTGTTCAATTGACTTTTCATTATTTTCTTTCCGTATAGGTTCTTATTTTATCCAATGTTTCCGCCGACAGAATATGTTCCATCCTGCAAGCGTCCTCGTCAGCCGTTTGCGGACTAACTCCGAGTTTGATCAAAAAAGAGTATAGCAAATTATGACGCCCCAAAACAATTTTTGCAAGACGCTCGCCTTTAGGTGTTAATTCAATAGACGAATAAGGCTCCTGAGTTACAAGTTCTAAGCTTTTCAACTCATGAATCGCCTTAACAACACTTGGCATTTTTACATTCAAGGAACTAGCAACGTCCCGCACGCACGCACTACCCTTGCTGTCTATCAATAGATAAACAGTCTCAAGATAATCCTCTAAGCTTTGTGTCATCGCGCCCATTATCACCCTCCGAACGGACTGGTCTTTTTCATTAAATGGGCAAACTTAACGGATTCAATAGAGTCCTCCAACTGAAACGGAAACGGCGCAGCAGTACGAACCGTATCGTATACGCATTTCCAAAACGCACTCGGTCCATGCAATGTGCCTTTAGGCAAGGATATCGTCTCGGTCACGATAGGAATCTCCTCATGCATATCGATTATCGGAGGCGTGCGGACACTTGAACGGCGGCGCGTAAACTTAAACTGCGGATCTATGACTGTAAGCTGACCTTGCGTACAATTTTGATTTACAGAAAAAACTCCCCTCTCAGCGCGCAACACGAATGACGGAGCACGACAAGGCTCAAGCACGCCGCCGTTAAATTCAATATCGGCTGAAATCTGCCCTCGCGTGCGCAAATTGACATGAGCATAATCCTCAGCGTCACCAAGAGACGCAATCCGCTTAAGCTCACTCCACATCTGAATAGGAGGCAACGGCAAAAGTTTCAAAGCCTGAAGTATCAAATCTGTCATCGCATAATAAGCCGCTCCGCCGCCTAAACGCTTAACAGTTTGCCAATCGTCGCGGCGGATATAATCTTCGCGACGGATACGAATCTGATGAATCTCACCGAGACGCGGATCGGACATCATAGACTTGGCAAGAAGAAAATCGGGTGCAAACAATCCGCGCTGAAGAACTATAAGACGATTTTTAGCCTTCGTAGCTGCGCCTCGCAAAAGTTGCGCATCGTCAAACGTCAGCGACATCGGCGACTCAAGCAAAGTCCATAAGCCTCGCTCAAGCGACATAAGAGCATGGTTTACATGGTCTGTTGAGCAAGTTGCAATATCAACAAGATCAATATCACGCTCGTCAAGCATATCCGATATGCGGCGAAACATTTTACAGTCGGGAAAATCCCCCGCTATCATATCGCGCCGCTCTTTCATAATATCACAGGCGGCAACTACTTTAAAAAGCGCGGGGTGATTCTTAAAAACAGGATAGTGGCTCGAAAAAAACGAACGTCCCAATCCAACTACTGCCACGCGCAACGGCGGGCGCTGATACTCGAGACTCATTTCTTCACAATCTCCGTTATTGCCGATAAAAATTGTGCTACGTCAGTAAAGCGCCTGTATACGCTGGCGAATCGTATATAGGCAACTTCATCGACCCTATGAAGCTCTTCCATGACAAACTCTGCAATCTGCGCAGAGGAAACCTCGTCGCCTTCAATCTTTGAGACCACATTGTCAATCATTGTTCGAATTTGCTCATCACTCACAGGTCGCTTGCCGCAAGCATGACGAATTGCGACATTAATCTTATTCCTATCGAATGCCTGGCGCGCACCGTCAGTTTTTACAACCATCACCTCGTCTCGATCAACCTCTTCGTAAGTTGTAAAACGAAACCCGCACGAAGTACATTCGCGTCTACGACGTATCGCTGCGCCGTCACGCGCAGCCCGTGAATCTAAAACCTTATCATTATCCTGAGAACACTTAGGACATTTCATGGACACTTATTTTCCATTTGGGCACATAGTGCAATGGCGACAATCCAAATTCACCGGCAACGGTGGCGGAGCTCCGTGTCGACGCGCACTCCATTCAGCAATACGATTAACTAATGCAAGCAAAAGACCAAGCGCAATAAAACCGCCCGCCGGCAAAATCGCAAGCGTAGCTGGTGAGGAAAATATATTTTTAACAGCGATATCGCCCCACAATGTCAATGAGCCCGAGCCTATAATCTCGCGCACCGCACCTACAAAAGCAAGGGCAAGTGTAAAACCAACCCCAGAGCCCATACCATCGGCAAAAGAAAGGAGCACTCCGTTTTTACTTGCAAAAGCTTCAGCCCTACCAAGAATAACACAGTTAACAACAATTAGCGGGATGAAAATACCAAGGCTCTCAGATAACTGCGGCAAAAATGCTTGCATCAACATATCTACAGCTGATACAAATGTCGCAATAATTACAATGTAGCAAGGTATATGAACTGCAGATGGTATTACCTTGCGAAGCGTCGATACCAAAACATTTGAGCATATAAGCACGAACGTTGAAGCCAAACCCATTCCAATAGCGTTTTCAAGACTCGTAGTAACAGCCAAAGTAGGACACATTCCAAGCACAAGCCGAAAAATCGGATTATTCTTGAATATACCATACCACATTGTCATTATGATTTTCATATTGTATTCATTATACTTTTTTTTTACGCATTATTCAAGAGTATTTTACAAACATTAAAGTTTTGGGCGCGATTTTACTACATTGCTTCATTTTTTGAATATGCGTTCTTTCATTATACTGGGGGCACTCCATTATATTTTCGCCGCACACAGCTTTAATGCGCAATCCTAATTTATTGAGAATTAAAATAAAAGAGGCTGCCGCAGATCGCGACAACCTCTTTTTAAGGTCTATAGACCTAATATTAAGCCTCAGCTGAAGCCTGTTCGTCAAGAATCGTAATCTTGAACTTAACAACAACTCCGTAGCCGAGATCGATAGAAGCCTCGTACTCGCCGACTTCGCGGAGAGAGTCTTCAATCATGAGCTGGCTGCGCTCAAGAGCAACACCACGGTTAGCCTCGATTGCAGCGAGAATGTCTGTTGCGCTAACAGCACCGTAAAGCTTGGTGCCATCAATCGTTGCAGCAGAAACCGTAAGCTCAAGCTTATTGAGGGACTTTGCGACCTCAAGAGCAGCCTTCTTAGCTTCAGCCATACGAGCAGCACGCTCTGCCTCAAGCTTCTTAAGGCGGCGCTTAGCAGCCTCTGTAGCCAATGACGCAAGACCCTTAGTGAAAAGATAGTTGCGAGCATAGCCAGGTGCAACCTTAACGATTTCACCGGCCTTACCGAGCTTCGCGACATTATCCATGAGCATAACTTCAATTGCCATTGTTGTGCTCCTTTCGATTAAGCCATAAGGCCCATGTTGCGCGCACGCTTTACACCCTGGCGAATCTGACGCTGCTGAGCGGCAGTAACACCCGTGATACGGGCAGGAAGAATCTTGCCGTAGTCAGTAATGTAATAGCTGAGAGTTTCGATATCGTTAACGTCGATCTGATCCTTGGGACCGAGCGGCGGACGCTTTCTCGCGGCAAATTCCTCACCGGCCGAGCTGTTGGATTTTTTGAAAGCCATTTTGGTTTTCCTCTGTTAAAGTATTGTTTATAAATTAGAACGGGATTTCGTCAGTGTCACTCTCAAGTGAGCCTGAGGCAACAATTTGTGACTCCTGGGCACGAGAAGGACCACCGCCGAGGCGATCTCCCTGCGGAAGGAATTTAATTGTTGAAGCTCTCACTTTAAGCTTCTGGTGTTTAACACCATCCTTTTCCCACGAATCCATCTGCAAACGACCTTCTACGAGAATCGTCCTGCCTTTAGACAGGTACTGTCCGCAAAGTTCGGCAAGTTTATCCCACGCATCGACATCGACAAACACGGGAAATTCTTGAATTTGTCCATTGCGGTCTTTCCTGCGCTCGTTGAGTGCGAGACCGAGACGTGCAACTTTCATGCCACTCGTACCGGTTGCGCGTACATCAGGATCGCGCGTCAGGTTACCCATCAGGATTACTTTATTGAAAGAGGCCATAACCCGTCCCCGTTCTTTTACGCTTCAACAGCGGTCGCAGCAGCGGCCGCAGCAGCGTCCTTGCGAGCCTGGCGTTCAGCGCGGGCTGCGCGTTCCTCGACAATCTTCGCCTCACGACGCTCGTCGACCGCAAGAATCTGAACGCGGAAGACTTCTTCAACGAGACGATAGCGACCGAGCAACTCGCTCACCTTAGCGGTATCGAGCTCCATGCGGACCTTAACATAAACGCCGCTGTCCTTCTTGGACATGGGACGTGAAAACGCACGCTTTCCAAGCGAGTCGGTAGACAATATGTTACCGCCGGCGCGAGTAATTTCGGAAAGAGCCTTCTCAAGATTAGCATTGAGAACATCATCCTTAGCGACGCCGACGAAGATATAGAGAGCATCGTACTTCTTCATTACTTCTTCTCCTCATTTCCCTTCTTGTCGGAAGAACCGGCATCGGCCGGAGCCTTGACGACTGCAACGGCGAGTTCACCGCGCGTGACGATTGTCTGCTTCTCGCCGAGCTGAAGATCGCGAACGAAGAGAGTCTGATCGAGACCGAGCTGAGAGACATCAATTACAAACTTCTCGGCAATATCCTCAGGGAGGCAGTCAACTTCGATAGAACGAAGAGCCTGCTGGAGAATGCCGCCGCCAATCTTAACACCAACTGCTTCGCCGGTAAGATAAAGCGGAACTTTTACACGAACCTTCTCGGTGAGAGAAACTTCGCTGAAATCCACGTGAATAGGAGTACCGGCGAGAACATCGTTCTGCATCTCGCGCATAAGTGCAGGCACTTCCTTACCATCCATGTCAAGCGTAACGAGCAGCTGCTTGCTGGCGCGTCCGCGCATTGCCATCATGAAGTCGTGAGCAGGAAGCTTGATAAGCTCCGTGCCGCCCTTCTTCATCTTCATCACCGAGCCGGGAATCATTCCCGTACGGCGCAAACGGCGAACAGCACCAGTACCCTGTTCGGTACGGACAGCCGCCTTGATTTTAATCTGAGCCATTTTTTACCTTGGTTTTGTATTTTTATGTCACGTACTCTCGCGCACACGCGCTACACTCCGTAACAAAACGCGTAATATTATATCAAAAAAGTTTGATTAACCGCAAATCAACTTGCCAATAAATGGAATTTTTCTTATGCCGATAGCAATAAGCATCGAAAGGACAAACGAAATCAATGCCGAAACAATAATGGAGCACGCCGTGGGCATGTGAAGCACCTTAAGATATGTGCAAACCTGCGTTAGGACAAACATATGTAGCAAATATGCGCCAAAACTCGCTTCAGAAATTGGCCTAATAATCATTTTATAAAACTTGCCGTCTGCTTTTATCTTAGAGAAAAACGCAAAAACCGATATTGAAGCAAGCGCAACGCCAAGAGAACAATACTCAATACTCGTCTCCCATCGAACGGCAAAAGCATAGGAAGCCGTAAATGGAAACTCTGTTATTTTGGAATAAAACGGCAATCCAAGAAGTGCAATTCCTGCCATATATGAGGGGAAATAAAGTTTAAGTGTCTTTGCAATTGAAAACTCGGAGGCAAACTTTCTAAACCATAGCCCAACGAGCATATAACCTACAAAACCGCTTATATAGTGGAAAGCGCCAAACGCATTCCAGGGACACTCCCCCCACAAGTACGGAACAGCACCAAACACCGGTTCTCCAAAAACAGCAAGAACAATCGCGCGCAAAAACGGAAATGTCGTAGTGAAAAGCCACAAGCCTATCCACCCCGAAAGTTCACGCCTGCCAACATTCTGCGCCCACGGCGAAAAAAGAGGCATCAAAATATACAAACCTAAAAGCATCGGCACGAACCATAAATGCCCTGCTGCATCAAGCGGGAAATTAAAAGCGGCAGCCCCCCAATTTCCTTTACAAAACCAAAGGAATGCGCATGACCAGAGCATAAACGGCAAAACAATCCTAAAAATTCTGCGGCGGAAAAAGTCAGCCGATGAAACTTTTAGCGGGAAAAGCAAATAACTCGACGCCATGACAAAAAGCGGCACACACACGCGGCAGAGACACTCCACAACCGTGACACATACTAAATCAGTTCTATTAGCGACATATGTCCCTTCGGAATTAAGATAATATGGTTCGCACGCATGTATTACCATAACCATAAAACATGCAGCAACTCTCAAATAATCAAGAAAGACAATTCTGTTTTTATTTTCCATATTTTTTATTCCTTTTTAAACTGTAACACTTGTCACAAGAGACGAGACTTGAATATCATGGTTAGAAGTTGGAATATTCTCTACAATTTGAAAAGCGTATGCTACACCAACTTTTATAGCTTGAGCACCTGCAGATGAAAGCATTCTGTCATACCACCCTCCACCATAACCAAGGCGGTCACCTTTACTGCTATAAGCAAGAGCTGGCACAATCCACAAGTCGATCAAGGAAGATGAAACAGCCGGCGACTCAGGCGGCGGCTGCAAAATCCTCATTGGTCCCACGACAAGTTTCGGTAAATCGTTTTTTGATATAAGTGCCATCTCATAAGTTTCACCATTCCAGCGAGGAGCTGCGAGAATATAGCCTGATGACAACAAATCGCCCACAAAAGGCATAATATCAACTTCATCAGAAGACGGCATATAAACCGCTACTGTTGACGACTTAGGAAAATTTGCAAGAAGCGCAGCTAAACGAGCGTTAATTTCGGCATCGGCCTGCTTTTTAACATCTAAGGATAAAGCCCTGCGCCTACGACGCATTTCATCTCTCAAGCAAGATTTCTCTGCGCTGGCAAAATCCATAATAAAGTTATTCAAATTTCTTTGCGCTCGCGAAGTGCTCTTTCGACATCAGGAACAGCTGCAAGAAGTTTTTTTGTATAGTCGCTTTTAGGCAAAGTAAAAACCAGCTCACTTGAACCGCTATCCACAAACTCTCCCCGTTCCATAACATACACCCTGTCGCATACGTTCTTAACAACGGCAAGATCGTGCGCGATAATCAAAATAGACAGCCCTAATTCTTTACGCAAATCGCGGAGAAGATTAAGTACTCGGGCTTGAACAGAAACATCAAGCGCAGAAACAGGCTCGTCTGCAACAAGCACCTCAGGTTCAAAAGCAAGAGCTCTTGCAATAGAAACACGCTGACATTGCCCACCCGACATTTCACGAGGATATTGATCAAGAACAGCCGTGCTAAGACCTACATACGAAAGCAGCCTTTTTACGCGTTCAAGAATTGGCTCATCTGTTTTAGGAATGCCGCGCCCGTGTTTCAAAACCTCGAAAAGACACTGCTTGATAGTCATGCGTTGATTGAGAGAGCCAACAGCATCCTGAAAAACCATCTGCATTGACTTGGCCGAACACTCAACAATACCAGATGTTTTTTTCTCAATCCCCATCAACGTTTTGGCAATGGTCGACTTACCACTTCCCGACTGGCCTACGATACCGACAATCTCACCTTTGCCAAGCGTAAAAGAAACGCCTTTGACAGCTTCAAACGAACCGTACGAAACCTTGAGATCTTTTACATTTAGTAAATTCATTTTAGGCCTTAAATAGAGATTGTTTACAACTCTCGAGCTTTGCTATTCTCTCTAAAATCAAACGCTGGGACTCATCCATCCTATCGACATAAACACTCATATCAATGCCAGATGTCGTCCCCTCGTGCGTCTTTGCGGCGATTGCGGCATCAGGATCCTCATCACTGAGACGCTCAAGATGATCCCTGACATCATGGTAGGCATCACGCCACGGCATACCTTCGGCAACCTTGCGAAGAGCAACATCAGTAGCAAACACTCCTGGCGTAAATGCTTTACGGCAAATATCGGCATCGACACCTGTGCCGGAAACGACTTTGGTGAGAATGCGCAATGTGGTACGCGTAATGTCAAGCCCCTTCATGTAAAGACCTTTGCAATCCTGCAAATCGCGATTATACCCACCTGGCATAGCATGCAACAAAGAGAGCGATGCCGTCTGCAAACCCAACACTTGAGACGCCTTGGAACGAACCAACTCAAGAACATCAGGATTAAACTTCTGCGGCATGATTGAACTACCGGTGCAATATTCGCGTGGCAATTTAAAGTACGCAAACTCGGGCATTGAGAAAATTATCATGTCCTCGGCAAGACGAGAGAGCACAGCCATAAGCTGTGCGAGCGCGGAAAGGAGCGCCGCCTCGCATTCGCCGCGAGCCATGGAAGCACCGAAGCAATTGTGAATTGAGCGGGAGAAACCAAGCAAATTTGTTGTGCGCGATCTGTCAAGAGGCAACGGAACTCCATACCCTGCTGCAGAACCGAGAGGATTGAGGTCCGCCAACTTGTATGCCGCCTCCAGATTTGCAAGCTGATCGGCAATCATCTCGGCGTGACCTGTAGCCCACATCTCTACAGTTGAAGGCATCGCAGGCTGAAGATGGGTGCGTCCAACAAGCGGTATGCGAGGATTGTCGGAAGCAAAACCGATTAACGAACGAACAAGGTCAACTGTTTCCTGCTCTGTTTTGAGAATGGAATCCTTCATGTGCAGTCTTACATCGACGGCGACCTGATCGTTACGAGAACGTCCCGTGTGGATTTTCTTTCCTAAATCGCCAAGACGCTCCGTGAGCAGTCTCTCAACGGCCATATGAACATCTTGATCGTCTACACGAATCTCAAAATCTCCATTTTCTATTTCTTCAACGATCTTTCCAAGATTCTCTCGTACTTGCGAGGCCTCGTCTTTCGTAACAACCGGTTGAGGTAAATTCATCTCGGAAAGCATCGTTACATGAGCGGCCGTACCCATACAATCCCATACAGCAAGCTCCAAATCGAGAATAGGATCATCTCCAACTGTATACGAAAGGATGTCGGGATCGACCGTATTATCAGTAATCGTTTTCTTAGTATTTGAGGATTTCATCATTTTCTCCCTTGATCGTATTTCCGGGCCTCTTCAAGTGCGATATTCAGTTTGAGATCGGCCGCTTCAAGCATCGCAGCAAGTTCTTCCCTGGTTTTCTTTGCTTGCGCCAATGCGAATAAAAATTCTGAATAAGCCTGCGCCGCTGCCGAAAGACTCTCCGTGCGCCCGCCACCATATGCAATTATCTGAGGAGATTTAAGATAAGCAACATACCGCACGGTAGGATCTGCCTTATAAATCTCTAAAGCTTGTGAAAATGAACAGACTTGATATTTTCCCGCAAAAGGAAACTGGTAAAAAAGCGGATATAGACAAAGACGTGAAGCAAAACGCAGCACGTCACTCTCGCGAGCAACACCAGGCTGCAAGACCGTGCGGCATAACTTCAGCATATCTTCATCGTTGCCTTCGGTCTTTTCGCCGCGAAGCCATTTATCTATCTGATCATACTTATTATCAATTCTCAACTGCGGGTTTGAATCACGCAATATCCGACGCGCCTCATCGTCATCAATTGACTTTTTGGCGACGGCAAGACAATATGCACGAACAATCTCGATACGCAACTTTTCAATATCGGAATAAGCAGGAGCCGGTAAGAATATGCGCGTGCAATACGAACCGTCGTTGCGTTTAAACGGGCGCGACACTACGGAAGAATCATTTGTCCTCACATCTCCAATGATAACCATAATACCGGCATCAGCGTATTTAGACACCCTGTTTGTCGAATTAGACAAAAGCGCGTAATCAGCATTTGACGATGAAATCTCATCGCATAGTCGTGAAACAAAAGAAGCTATAGGCGCTTGATACTCATCGCGCAAATCGGACGAGCAATGAGCATAAACCTGAACCAGCCCAGAGCAACGCGTAATAGGAGCAGTGCGCATACGCTCAATCAATTCAGAGCGAGACAATGCTGCTGCCAATATAACCGAGAGAAGAAACATTAATTTTTAAGGCTCGCTCCAGTCGACGCGTTTCCAACAAAATGCTGATAGCGCGAAAGCCACCCAGACGTGATTCGAGGCGTCCATTTTTTAGCACTTTTTGCACGTTTCGCAATTTCGCGCTCAGAGAGCTTTGCATTAATAGAACGATTAGGTATATCAATCGTTATTTCATCGCCATCTTTAAGAAGCCCGATTAAGCCGCCCTCCGCAGCCTCTGGCGAAACATGACCAACGCATGCCCCGTGAGTAGCACCTGAAAAACGGCCATCTGTAATAAGAGCTACACTCTCACCAAGTCCCTGACCAATAATGTACGACGTTGGTGCTAACATTTCTTGCATACCGGGACCACCCTTAGGACCCTCGTAACGAATAACCACAACATGCCCCGGCTTGACTTTGCCTGAAAGGATGCCGTCACAGGCTTCCTCCTGCGAATCAAAACAAATTGCCTTGCCGGTAAAGCACATCATTGACGGTGCGACGCCGCCCTTCTTGACAACCGAGCCATGCGCAGCAAGATTACCCCACAATACAGCAAGCCCACCATCCTTCGAATATGCGTTGTCCACTGTGCGGATAACATCGTCGTCAGTAATCTTTGATGACTTAATTTGACTCCCAAGCGTTTTGCCGAAAACAGTCGGAGCATCAAGATGAAGATAAAGTTTCTTCGGCGATTTTTGCGCATAATTGGCAATGCGCTTCAGTACGGCCATCACTCCGCCGGCCCTGTCGACATCGGCAACATGATAATGTCCTGACGGAGCGACCTTGCACACATAAGGCGTCACGGCTGAGATTTCATTCATTCTCTTAAGGGAATAATCGACTCCAGCCTCGCGTGCTATGGCAAGCGTATGAAGAACGGTATTAGTAGACCCCCCCATCGCCATATCAAGGGTAAGAGCATTGTCAAGTGACTCAACGGTAACTAAATCTGTTGGAAGCGGCGCACCTTTCTTTGCCATTGCAACAATGCGCTTTGCCGCCGCGCGATAAAGGTCTTGCCTCTTAATATCAACAGCAAGAATTGTTCCATTACCTGGCAAGGCAAGGCCAAGCGCTTCGTAAAGGCAATTCATAGAATTAGCCGTAAACATTCCCGAGCAACTTCCACAACCAGGGCAACTAGTCTGCTCAACATCAGCAAGTTCCTTTTCTGAAATTTTTCCCACAGACTCTGCGCCAACCGCTTCAAAAACGGAATTTAAATCGGTGTCAGCTCCTGTCTTTGGATGTTTGCCAGGCGCCATAGGGCCGCCAGAGGCAAAAATTGTTGGAATATTGACACGCAACGCCCCTAAAAGCATTCCTGGGACAATCTTATCGCAATTAGGGACGCAAATCATCGCGTCAAAACAATGGGCACGGGCAATAGACTCGACTGAGTCGGCAATCAACTCACGAGAGGGAAGCGAATATTTCATCCCCGAATGTCCCATGGCTATTCCGTCACACACCGCAATTGTGTTGAACTCCATCGCCACTCCGCCAGCCTCTTCAATACACTGCTTCAAAAATTGGCCGACCTTGTTAAGATGGCAATGCCCTGGCACAAAACTCTCATAGCTGTTACAAATACCGATAAACGGCTTTTTCATATCAGCCCTACTCATTCCTGAAGCAAAAAGCAAACTGCGATGCGGCGCACGGGATTTACCCTTTTTAATATTATCCGAATTCATCATTTAATTGCAATTATAGATGTATTTAACGAAATCGCTATATTTAATGTATTCTATCAAATAGTATGACTCGTGTATAGCATACCGCCCAATGCCAAAAGGCAAATTCTACCTACGCACAAATCTTGAGAGTCCGCCTACAGATGTCTCACGGTATAAATGCGGCAAATCATGCCCCGTCTCTAACATTGTTTTAACTACAGTATCAAATGATACTATGTGCGCACCATCAGTCAACACGCTCATTTCACCAGCAACTACAGCTCGCGTCGCAGCAAGAGCATTACGCTCTATACAAGGTATTTGGACAAGTCCTTTAACAGGATCGCAAGTAAGTCCTAAGAAATGTTCCAAACCTATTTCGGCGGCACATTCACATTGGCGGGCGCTACCGCCCATCAGATAAGCAGCAGCGGCGCTTGCCATGGCACACGCAACCCCTACCTCTCCCTGGCAACCGACTTCAGCCCCCGATATTGACCCATTACGCTTAACAACATTGCCAACAAGACCGGCTACAGCTAATGCATGAAGGATTTCGACCTCGGAACTTCCAAGCGTCTCACGCAAATAACGAAGAACAGACGGCAACACACCGCACGAACCACAAGTAGGCGCTGTAACAATCTCTCCAAGTGCAGCATTCTCCTCGCTTGTTGCGCGAGCATACGCCACCAACAATCCTGTTCGGCGCATCTTTTCTTCCTGCATTTTGGCCTTTATAAAAATAGAGCGCGCGGCACGAGCCAAGCGAAGCCCTCCCGGCAACACACCATCAGCCGCCAATCCGCGTTCGATCGAGCGCATCATCACATCATAAACTTCTTTAAGATACACCCATATCTCTGGCCCCTCTGCGTCTTCAACTAATTGCCAGAGCGGTACACCTCCTCGAGTCGCCGCTGAAACTATTTCATTCATATTCTTAAAACGATACACCCCTTTAGATTGGGAAGTCGTATCGCGCTCGCAAATAGCACCACCGCCTACGGAATAAACCTGCCAATCAAGCATTTTATTACCATCAGAATCAAACGCCGCAAAAACCATTCCGTTTGGATGGAAATCGTCACTAAAATCTGGCTTCCAAACAATCCGAGTGCGTTTTGCCCCAAGCACTTCCAT
>JAEIGA010004781.1_pt1 | contig 20881 bp, 28 predicted proteins | sample 9270691 | NCBI WGS metagenome assembly JAEIGA01 (sample SAMN17057246, study PRJNA624740) | gut metagenome | biome: biome; isolation source: fecal sample | host: Bos grunniens | place: China: Xizang | collected 2019 | reverse complement strand
GTGCCGGTTACATCGGTTCTGTTGCCGGTGTCAACATCTACGACAAGAAGGATGCCGATAAGGGCGAAATCATCGTGGCTACCAAGGAAGCTGTCCGCCTGCTGGTCAAGACCGGCACTGAGGTTGAGCAGCATACCAAGGGTAACCGTTCCGAGGAGGCCGCAAATGTTCGTAAGAACGATGCCATCTCCCGTAAGTACTACGTTGCCGCCCTGGACAACGATACCAAGGTGGTTCGTATTACCCTGTCCGCCTAATGAAACCCAAAGGAGGCAAGCAACATGACTCAAACGGAAAAGTTACAGCTGCTGAAGGCTATGGTTGGTGAGTCCGATACTGAGGAAGTGTTGCTTGCCTACCTCAACATCGCGGGTCGCAAGATCATCAATCGGGCATATCCCTATGGCACGGATGAGACCGAAGTTCCTACCCGGTACGATTTCCTTCAGTGTGAAATCGCCGCCTATCTGCTGAATAAGCGTGGGGCCGAAGGTCAGACCAGCCATAGTGAGAACGGCATCTCCCGGTCTTACGAGAGTGCTGATGTTCCCGAATCCCTGTTGGGAGCGGTCACTCCTATGGTGGGGGTGCTGAGATGAGAGCGTTACACCGCAACAAAATTCGTATTTTCTACGCCAATTACCGCTCCAAAACTCCGCGCAAGGATGAGTACGGAAACCTGACGGGTGAATATGACATCGCCTATGATAACCCCGTGGAAATCAAAGCGAATGTATCCGCCGCCCGCGGTGAGGCCACTACGCGCCAGTTTGGTGATGACGAAGGGTACGACCGGGTCATCGTTCTTGATGACCCGAAGTTCCCCATCGCCTCAACATCCATCCTCTGGATCGATACTCCCCCGGAGATCGCCGAGGATGGCAGCACCGAAACGCCTCATGATTACATCGTCAAGCAGGTGGCAACCAGCCTTAACAGCGTGTCTATCGCAGTGAGCAAGGTGAACGTCCGTGGCTAAACGAGTAATTTCGATGAATGTGAGTTCCAGTAGTATCCAGAATGCCATTCGAGAGCTGAAATCCTATCGGGATTCCATTGATGCCAAGATGGATAAACTGCTTGAGGAACTGGCGTATATCGGTGTCAAAGAGGCATCTGTCAGATTCACGACCGCAATATATGACGGCGTGAACGATTCTTCGGTTAGCCTTGAACCCATTAAAGATGGCTACTGTATCAAGGCCGAAGGTCGCGCGGTTGCTTTCATCGAATTCGGTGCGGGTGTTTATCACAACCCCGGCGAACCGTATCCCAATCCCCGTCCCGCCGGGATCGTGGGCATTGGTGAATATGGTAAGGGCTATGGTAAACGCAATGCATGGGGCTTTAGAGATGAGAGCGGTGAGTTGGTTATCACTCACGGTACACCGGCGGCGATGCCTATGTGGTATGCAAGCGAGGAAATGCGAAGTGCGATATTAAAAACATTTAAGGAGGTGTTCGGATGATTGATATCGAAAGTGCCGTCTTTAACCGGGTGGTTACGAAAGTCCGTGAGGTCTACCCGGACATCTTCATGACGGGAGAGTATGTGAATTCTCCCGCATCATTCCCGGCGGTTTCTTTGGTGGAGATGGACAATGCCACTCGTGTCGAAACGATTGACAGCGGTTCCAATGAGAATCACGCCAATGTGATGTATGAGGCCAATGTCTACTCCAATAAGACCGCGGGGAAGAAGTCTGAGTGCAAGGCGATTATTGCGCTCATCGATGAGGAAATGCTGGCGATGGGATTTTTCCGGAGTACACTTACTCCCGTTCCCAACGAGAATGACTCCACCATCTATCGCATGGTGGGTCGGTATCGTGCAACCGTTTCCTCTGACCATGAAATCTTTAGGAGGTAAATTATTATGGCTAGTTCTACTTACAAGTCTTTTCTGATGATGAAGAACACTTCCACCTATGAGAAGCTGGTCGACATCAAGTCCTATCCTGATCTGGGCGGCACTCCCGAACTGCTGGAGACCACCACCCTGTCCGACAACATGACTACCAATATCATGGGTATCCAGAGCCTGGACGCACTGGAATTTGAGTGCAACTACACTCTGGAGGACTATACCAAGCTGAAGGCACTGGAAGGTGCTGAAAAGGAATTCTCTGTCTGGCTGGGTGGCACTGAGTCTGCCGGTAAGGTCACTCCCACCGGCGATGACGGCAAGTTCGATTTCAAGGGTCAGCTGGCCGTGTATATTAATGGCGGCGGTGTCAATGAGGTCCGTAACATGACCATCAGCATCGCGGCTTCTACCCCCATTACCCTGGGTACTTAATTCAAAGAGGAGAGTAAATCATGAGTAAGCAGCTTAATTTCGAGTATAAAGGTACCAAATACACTCTGGAGTTCACCCGTAGAACCGTGGAGCAGATGGAGCGAGAAGGCTTTGTGGCAGACGATCTCAAGGCCAAGCCTATGACCATGCTGCCTACTCTGTTCGCCGGCGCATTCAAGGCCCACCATCGGTATGTCAAGCCTGATGTGATCGATGAGATTTACTCCAAGATGACCAACAAGGCAGATCTCATCGGCAAGCTGGCCGAGATGTACAACGAGCCTATCATGGCTCTGATCGACGAGCCTGTTGAGTCTTCGGAAAATTTGACCTGGACTCAGAGTTGGTAACTTCCTCCGAGTCCGCTGATGGGGGCGGACAATCCGCCCCCTTTTCAAATAGTTACACAGCCACGTTTTACGATCAGTTTCCATATTACCTGGCAATTGGCATGACTCCCGAGCAGTATTGGGATGGTGATTCCATGCTGGCGAAGTATTATCGCAAAGCGGATGAACTTCGCCGAAAGCGCAGAAACGAGGAGTTATGGTTACAGGGTATGTACATTTATGAGGCCCTGTGCGATGTTGCTCCTGTGTTACACGCCTTTGCGAAGAGAGGCACTAAGCCGGTTCCGTACCCTGATCATCCTTATGCACTTACGGTTAATGATCGTGAGGAGGAGAAGAAAATCAAGGAACAGCGGGAGCGGGAGAAAGCCAGACGGTATATGGAGGCCAAAATGGCTGCAATCAACAAACGTTTTAAATCTAATTAAGAGAGGTGGTGGGTGTTATGGCTGATGTTGAATCTTTGGAATTGCAAATTAAGGGCAATGCCAGTGGTGCTACCAGAAGTATTAACACTCTTATTAAGACTCTCGAGAAGCTGGAAAAAGCTACTGCCGGCGGCTGCGGGTTGTCTGCGGTCACCAAGGAAATGGACAAGCTGAAGAACGTCAACATCGGGTTGTCTTCTTCCAATAACTCCTCCGCGAAATCTTTTGGCAATTTGGCCACTAAGGTCGCTGCCGCCGCGCTTTCTTTAAAGAAAGTCGGTAAGACCATCGCGTCGTGGGTGAACGAGTCCATGTCGTATGTTGAAAATCTGAACCTCTTTACGGTCTCCATGGGCGAGTACGCAGAAGAGGCGCAGAAATACGCCGAGATGGTCGGTGAGGTGATGGGTATTGACCCGTCCGCCTGGATGAGAAATCAAGGTATTTTCATGACCCTAGCTACCGGCTTTGGTGTTGCGACTGACCGAGCGGCTACGATGTCTCAGCAGTTGACGCAGCTGGGTTACGACATCTCCTCCTTCTACAATACATCCGTTGAGGATGCGATGCAGAAATTGCAGTCCGGTCTCTCTGGCGAACTTGAGCCTCTGCGTAGACTCGGTTACGACCTTTCTCAGGCGAAACTTGAGGCTACTGCCCTGAGCCTCGGTGTGGACAAGGCAGTGAGTAGCATGACACAGGCTGAGAAGGCTGAGCTTCGTTACTATGCAATCATGACTCAGGTCACACAGGTGCAGGGGGACATGGCGAGAACGCTAGAAGCACCTGCGAACCAGATGAGAATTTTCAAGGCTCAGACTGAACAGGCGGCTCGGGCGTTGGGTAACATTTTCATCCCGGCTCTTAATGCCATCCTGCCGTATGCGATTGCAGCGGTCAAGGTTCTGCGAATAATTGCAGACGCGGTTGCAGCTCTCTTCAATTTCACACTCCCCGAGATGGATTACTCCAATGTGGGCAATGTCGGCAATAAGGTTGCTGAAGGCTTTGAGGATGCTAACAAAGAGGTCGCCAAGATGAAGCGAACCTTGCTCGGCATCGACGAACTGAATGTTCTGTCCGATAACAGCAGTAGCAGCGGGGCTGATCTGGGCGGTGGTAGTTTCGATTTCGATCTGCCGACCTACGATTTCATTAGCGAGGCTACCAATAACCGGGTTAATGAGATTGTCGAGGCCATGAAGGAATGGCTGGGTATCACGGACGATATCAATAGCTGGTCCGATTTGCTTGATACCCGACTCGGGTCTATTCTCAAAACTGTAGGACTGATCGGTCTAGGGATTGCGGCGTGGAAAGTAACGAAGGGTACTATAGATGCTATAGCCGCTATCAAGGCGTTGCTGTCTAACCCCACATACTCAATTGCAATTGGTGTCATATTGACCATCTCGGGGTTTTACATTTCCTTCGAGGGCATGAATGACGCTATAAAGAACGGCCTGGACGGATTTAATTTTGCAGAGATCATCGGCGGATCGTTGCTTGCGGGAGGAGGAGCGGCACTGCTCGGTACTAAGCTGGCAACCTGGATTACTACTGCTTTCGCGAGCAGTGGTGTTGCGAAGGCTTTAACTGCCGCGGCCATCAATCTGTTCGGCGCAACAACTGGTCCGATTACAGCGGGTGCTGTGGCGGCGGCCGGTGGAGTGCTGTTGGCTGCTGTTACGGGCATTATTCTCGGTATACCCACATACATCGTGGGTATCCGCGACGCTATTATGAATGGTATTGACTGGCTCAGTAGCATTCTGATCCCGGCGGGTTCTACTGCCGCCGCTGCGGGCATTGGTGCAATAATTGGTGCTTGTGGCGGTCCGATTGGTGCGGGCATTGGTGCGTTGATTGGATTGGCCGTCGGTCTGGTTACGGATGGCATTATTCTGGTAACCCAGAAGGGCGAGGAGATCGTTCGATGGTTCGACAATGTTAGGGGCAGGTTTGATGCCTGGGCTGGAAATCTCCGTGGCAAGATAACCACTTTCTTTGCTGGGATTGTCAATGCCGTCAAGGGCTTTGCTCCATCATTGGCCAGTCATTTCGAGATGATTGGTATCGACGTGGTATATGTGTTCGATATGGTCAAGCTGAGAATCGACCGATTCTTGACCAACATCCGCAACATGATCGATATGCTTAGGAAACTATTCAATGGTGATTTTGCGGGTGCGTGGGCCAGCTTCAAAAACCTGATCGTGGGTGACCTGAAGGCAATCGGTAATTCGGGCGTGACATTCCTGAATTCTATGATTGCCAAATTCGAGTCAATGGTGAACTATTTCGTTCGGGGCATCAATCGAATCATATCCGGTATTAATTCCCTTTCCTTTGAGGTTCCCAGTTGGGTTCCTGGCATCGGCGGTAAGTCGATTGGTTTTAACATCAACGCGGTTCCGGAAGTGAAGCTGGGTAGAATCCCCGCATTCAAGAATGGCGGTTTCCCTCGTGACGGTCAGATGTTCGTCGCCAGAGAGGCAGGTCCCGAAATGGTCGGCTCCATCGGTAACAGGACGGCGGTCGCCAATAACGATCAGATTGTCGATTCCGTGGCACAGGGTGTCTACCGCGCTGTGGTACAGGCTATGGGTCAGTCTGGTGGTAACCAGGTTGTCGAGGCCAAGGTCAATGATAAGGTGCTGTTTGAGGTGGTTGTGAACCGCAACAGACAGGAAACCATGAGAACGGGCTATAGTCCCCTGTTGGGAGGTGTGTAAAGATGGCGAAATTAGACACAGCCGGTGAATGGATGGTCAATGGTAACCACCTTTACATTCCCTCCGCCGGGATCAAGGTCGAGCATACCAATCTTACGGGTTCTTCCTCTGGTAGAACTGAGGACGGTGTGATGCACATCGATTGGGTCCGTCGAGACATTCGAAAGGTCTATCTGCAATGGAAAGTCCTTACTGCGAGTGAGCTGGACTATGTATTTGGTCTGATGCAAGGTAAAGAGTTTACTCTTACTTTCAAGGACCGGGGCCGGGTTCATACCATGAATGCCTATTCCGCCGAGAGTTCCTACACTTATTACAGTGCTGCTCTCGGTGAGGACATCTACACGGATGTCAGTATCAATGCTATCGAGAAATAAAAGGAGGGGTCGATGAAATGTTAAGGAACAAGCTGGTGCGAAGTGACGGCAGTATCATCGACTCCTCTGTCATCATTTCATGTGAATTTACAGAGGAAGTCAACAGCAGTGAAAATCTGGCTGTGGGCGATGTTACATCGTCTGAAATAAATTTGGAAATACTGTCTACCGATATGGTAGAGCAGGACGAGGTTCTTACCTACTATATCATTGAGGACGGGGTGGAAACCAAGATCGGCGTATTTAACGCTGAGAGGCCTACTGTAGCCTCTAGAACATCCATCAAGTTCTCGGCATATGACAACATTGCAAAGTCTGAAAAGATCTTCTCCGGGTGGCTGAGAGACAACCAGAGCCTGTTCCCGATGACCTTAGCGGAACTGGTAACGAAGGCTTGCGAGTATTGCGGTCTGACTATGGTCAGCACCATGTTTCCTCAGTCTGGAATTGAAATCGGCGCGTTCTATGCGGACGATATTACTTGCCGGCAGATTCTGGCCTGGGCAAGTACGATTGCCGGTAGGTTTGTCAGAGCGAATAGTGATGGTGACATTGAGTTTGCCTGGTACGCCGATGCCACTCAGGTTGTGGTTGCTCCGGGTGCTGAAGCGGCCGCCAATCCGGTAAGTGTAAACGACGATGGTGCGGGTAATGTCGATGTCATGAGCGAAATGGGTACTGTCACCGACGATGGCGACGGTAACGTGGTCGTTAAATTGCCTTCTGTCAAGTCGATTTATCGTGACGGCGTTGTGATGTTGGTATCTGCGCCTAGTATCCCATACAAGTACGATGGCCTGGAATACGAGGGATATTCCACAGACCTCATCAAGCGGGTGCAGATCAAGCAATCCGATGATGACGTGGGTGTTATTTACCCGAGTGATGCTACTGGTAACTGCTTCGTTGTCCGTGAGAATATGCTGCTGGCCACTTGCAGTACGGATGCGATCACTCAGGTGGCAATGAGTCTTTACAATCAGCTGCGGTCAATTTCTTATGTACCGGCCAAGGTCACGCTGTTGCGGACGATTGCAATCCGGGCTGGCGATATCATCGGCATCCGGGACCCGCATGGCGTGGAAATTTCGACCTATGTCATGAAGGTCTCTGTTACCCCGTCTGGCACACAAATTGAGAGTACCGGAAATAAGTCCTATGACAGCAATGCTGCCGTGGCCTCCGAGAAATTCGTGAATACGGTGGGTAAGATCCTGGAAATCAAGAAGACCGTTGACGGCCTTGTGGTTAAGAACGAGGATCTGAACGGCAAGGTCAGCGGACTGGAACTAACCACAGAACAGTTCAAGACATATGTTGAGGAGACCTTCGTATCCGAGGAGAGCTTTGGCGAATACCGGAGCGAATTTGAACAGACGGCAAAGGACATCACAGAGCGGTTTACGATTGTGGAGGACAGCTTGAGCGAAACCAACGCTCATGTCAGAACGGGTCTACTGGACACCAATGATGACGGAACGCCTGTGATTGGTCTGGAAATCGGCCAGCGCACTACGGTTGACGGGGTGGAAATCTTTGATAAGTACGCCCGGTTCACTTCCGAAAAGCTGTCCTACTATGACAGCAATGGCAATGAGGTTTCCTATATCAGTGATAAGAAACAATACGTCACCCACACCGAAGTCACGGGATCTTCTAAACTGGGAGGATTTGTGGACACGGTGCTACCGGGCGGTGGCGTAGTTACTAAGTGGGTAGGAGGTGAGTAAGGCATGGCAAGTGGCACTATAACTCTAAATCGGTCTGCATCTTCTGGTGCATATATTGAGTCTAAAATCGTGTGGAGCGCAACTGCGGATACTGACACTAACAGCTCAAAGAATGTGACGGCAAAGATCTATGTTCGTAAGGATAACACGGATATGCTCCTGACGATCCCTACTTCAGGCACATGGTCTTACTCGATAACTATCAACGGGAACAAGGTCACAGGCTCTATCAGTAAGGAAGTATTGCTCGATTGGGTATTGCTTGGTACACACACTGTGGGTAGCATTGACCATGACGGCAATGGATCTAAGTCGATTACTATTGCTGGTTCTGTGACCGCACCGACTGGTACTGGCTTTGCTGGTCACACCTCTAGCGGTAGTGGTACGGCGAAATTCGACACCATACCGAGAGCATCCAGCATCGATTCTCTGTCATGTGCTACCAAGTATTTCACAGGTAAGATGACATATCGGTACACGCCTCAAAGCTCCAGTTTTTATAACCGATGTAATATTGCGCTGAATCTAAACGGCACATACATCGCGGTGAAGACCCTTTCTCTCGGTAAAAAGGCGGCATCCCAGCAGACTGAGACGGTTACCTTAACTTCTGATGAGCTTGCGATCATCTACAATGCGCTACCGAATACTGATGAGGGAACGCTGCGGTTTACCTTCCGCACCTATTCGGATTCAGGTTACAGCACACAAGTAGGCAGTGCTGACGCTGAGGAAATATCGCTCTATATTCCCAATGATACCACGACGCAGCCCACGATGACAATGGCGGTTTCCCCGGTAAGCTCCTTGGCGGCCCCGTTTAATACCCTGTATATCATGGGTAGAACCAAGGTCGATGCGAACTTCTCCAGCGGAGCGGGTAAGTTCGGGGCCACCGTCACCGGCTATGCTATGAGCGTGGGTGGAGTTAATTATGCTTCTCCCTATACATCTGGGTATTTGACCACTGATGGCAACGTAACGGTAACGGGTCGTATCACGGATTCCAGAGGATTTACCAGGGAATATACCAAGTCTATCACGGTCATCCCGTATGGTCCGCCCAAGATCCAAGGTGTGGTGGCCGAACGATGCGATAAGAATGGTAACGTAGATACGAGCGGTACTTATCTGAAAATCACGGCGAAGAGGGATTACAGCAAGGTCATCTCAGGTGGTGTGCAGAAGAATTTCTGTAAGATCAGATATCGTTACAAGCTGAACGGAGCCGCGTCCTATTCTTCCTGGGCGACAATCCTCGAAGGGTCTTCTCTGAGTAGTGATCAGATTGTCACCGGCGCATTGCTTGGCGGTGCGCTATCGGCACAATCCACCTATCTTGTGCAGGTGCAAGCGATTGACGATCTCGGGGAACAAGGATATACGACCATCACCGTTCCCACCGAAGCGGTATACTGGCACAGGGATGGCGCGAGAGGATCTTTCACTTTCGGCGGATATGTCGAGGAAGATGATACCTTCGCCATTGCTGCGGGAAAAACATTCAAGGTCAAATCTAACACGGGTGAAGATGTGGTTGTGAGCGATACCGGGTGGATAAGCCTGGGGCTGGCGGATACGGTGACTGCGTCAACCTCGAATTTTGGCCGAATGGGTACTGGATGTTACTACAGAGTAATCAACGGTAATCATGTGGTTGTCGCATTCAACTGCGCTTTCCAATATAGCGGCAGTGCTGTTACCGTCGGTGGTGCAATGATCCCGGCCCCATATAAACCGGCAAGAAATCAGTACGTATTGTGTGCTACAAATGGGCGAGGTATTGCGAGAGCCTTTGTAAACTCGACGGGCGATGTTCGCATTGACTATGTGCAGAACATGGCATCCGCTGAAACCACCTCGTCTATAACAGTCAACTGGATCGATGGTTATATCGATTACTGGGTCTAACCCAATGATAAGGAGTGATGACACATGGGCATAATGAGAACACTCACCATTAACGGTGTGAAATATGATGTCACCCCAGTTGTACCGGCAACCAGCGTAACGCTGTTGGCTAGTGCATGGGTGGGTGACGGGGATGCATACTCCCAGGTCGTGGAGCTGCCCGGGGTAACTGCTAATACAAAGGTGGATCTCCAGCCTACGTCGGAGCAGCTCGAGGAGTTCCACTATAAGGTTATCGCTTTCGTTGCGGAAAACGAGGGTGGTGTGGTTACTGTTTATTCCATCGGCGATAAGCCGACCGGAGATCATATCATCCAAACCACTTTAACCGAGGTGAAGGCCGAGGGCAAGATCCGAGGTAATACCGTTGGTACTACGATGCCTAGACCTGACTGGAATCAGACGGATCCCGCGAAGGCGGATTACATCCGGAATAAGCCGTCGATGATCAAAACCATCAACGGCATTGCCCCGGACGAGAACGGCAATGTTGAGGTCGCAGGCGGCGGATCTACTGTCACTGATGAACACATCAACGCTCTGATCGATGCCAAGCTGGCAGAGCTTGAAGTTACCCCCACCTATACCGGCGAAGTGGAGGTGGAGTAAATGGCAGTAATTAAAGCTGGTACTTATCGGTTTAATGATGTGCTGAGTGTGCCGAGTGCGGATGTTGCCTATACAGTTAGTTCACCCGAAGAGGTTATTTATTTCGATAGCATCGTAACTGATGATGATGGTGGTGTCCACGAACTTCGATTAGCGGTAACGGTGATTGGAACTGATGGTCTTGCAACAGTCAAATATTATGTCGCCGCCGTATACGAAGATGGTGAAAAAATCGATATCCAACAGGCAGTTGAGGTTTATGCCGATACGAGATGGGCAACAGAGTACGACGGTATCCCTTTCGGCTTTCAAACCATCACCATCCCCAATGACAGCGAAGTCTCTGCTGAATTTTACGAGTGGTTCACGGCAAATGCTGTGGAGCAGAAGCAGATTAGCGGTGCGTGGAAGTTTAAGGATACTGTTTCATTCGATGGAATTGATGCTTTTTGGGTTTTCCTAAATTTCACATTGAGTGGCGTATTGGTTGTTGATTATGAGACATACTCTGTAACTTTTGATGAAGATGCTGTTTTGAATTGCACGGATTTGACTGTTATTGAAGATGGTGATGATGACCGGATAGTCTATGCACAACAAGGAGACTATTTTTTACCGGATGTTATATATAACAATACTGATAAATGGGATGCTACATATCAGTATTGTAAAAGAGCTGGTTTAGATATTCCTGAAGTAAAGGGATACGGCCAAACCATCGACTTCGGCACAGAACCCCAGACCGTTTCCGCAGAGTTCTATAACTGGCTGACCGAGAACGCAACCCAGCCCACGGCATCCATCCAGTACAACGGCTCCGCAATCACAAGCCTTTTCCCCGGTCAGACCGCAACGCTGAAGTGCAAGGGCATGAAGATGGAAGATGATGTGGTGGTGGCAGTGGCTGAGAGTGTAGGCGGTAGCTGTGACGGCGACCATGTTATCGAAGTAGACGAACTGCCAACGGAGGACATTGACGAGGGTGCGGTGTATTCCTGTGGGGGGAAGTATTACAAGTGGGTAAATGAGTTTGCCGACCTGATTATATATGATGGTGGGGCAATGTCCTATAAAGAAATGGCTTCCCAACTTGGTTTAACACTGACATTCAATACCATTCCCACGAAAACCACCGATGGCATTTTAGAAAGCGATATGCAAACAACCATGCACTGTTACTACATCGAGGACGAAGCCGATGTGTTCATCTATATGGGAGAATGGTCGGCACTGTCCGACATGGGCCTGGTTAACGGCGGCGTAATTTCCGACATCAGCGAAGCGACAACGGACGGCTGTTATTATGCTCTGATTGGTGTGTGGAAAGGTTACAGTGAAGCACCAAGCGGAGCAATGAATGTTACCGAAAACGGAACCTACGATGTGACCGACAAGGAAAGTGTTGCGGTAAATGTTCCTACTCTAATTATGGTTCAAACCGTTGCCGACTTGCCGACAGATGCTCCGAATGGCACTACTGCGATTGTGTTGGGGGTGGAATAAATGAGTTTAACAAGCACTTCTTGCAGTCCGTTGAAAATGCCGAGTTTGCCGAGTGGTTATTCTAGTTCCGGTGTGTTTATACCAAAGATATGGAACAAAGATACAATCACGAACAGGGTCAACTCTGGTGTCACTGGCATTTGGACAGACGGAACCGAGATTTATTTTTCTTACGCCTATGACCATTATGTTCTAAACAGAGAAAAGGGCACATGGGAAAATAAGACTTGGAATATACCAAAGTTTTATGCTGGTTCCATTTGGTCTAATGGAGAGAACATTTACCATACTAACAATGAGTATGGTTATCACATTCTAAACAAAGTGACAGGCGAGTGGGAAGAAAAAACTTGGAATGGCTTCAAGGATGCCAATGGGTTCAATGTTTGGACAGATGGGGAAAACATCTATTTTAACACTTCTTATAACTCCTGCTCCTATGTTTTCAATAAGCAGACAGGCGAGTGGGAAGAAAAGAATTGGAACATTTCGCTTGACGGTAATGATGTTTGGACAGATGGAACAAATATCTATTATTCTTCCACCACTTCACAGTATGTACTTCATGGTGATACTTGGGAAGTAAAAACTTGGACAGGTCTTGCATCATTTAGCGGTGAAGATATTTGGTCTGACGGAACAAATATTTATTATTCCTCTGGTCATCTCAGTCAGTATGTTCTTAATGGGAATACTTGGGTGGCTACCTCTTGGAAAGGTTTGCCCCATGAAAAGCACCTTTACGGTAAACTCCTTTGGACGGATGGACTGAACATTTACTACACGAACCCTGTTCGTTATGGAAGCTCTGGTGATTTTGCCGGTGCTGAACCTTTCCACACTATTTTACTGCCGTCTACTGCAAAGATTTACGCAATGCTTGGTGAAGCAACTTGGGGTGGTGAAGGTCAATGGGTGGAAGTTGGTTCAGTATCATAACCAAATGACCTACCTACTCACCTACGCCCTCTCCCTGTTCGACCTATAAGGAGGAAAAATGAAGTATCTTATCATCTACATTCTGAACCTGGCCGACTACGCCCTGACGGTCTACTGGACGGGGTTGTACGGCATCGAGTGTGAGATCAACCCTCTCATGCGCTATGCCCTCTCCGAGCCGTGGATGTTCGCCGTGGTCAAGCTGTTCCTGTTTCCGCTGCTGCTCTGGATGTGGCGCAAGAAAAAAAGACGATACAGCATGGATGGTGTTAGGGATGTTTATCGTTGTTGTTTTGGTGAATATCAGCCCGTTTTTCATCGCATGAACATCTGTATATCGCAAGCATTATCTTTTAGAGGAGGAGATACCTATGAAAAATCTGAAACCCGGTCATACAGTGCCTATTGTCTGTCTGGACGCAGGTCACTATGGCAAGTACAACCGAAGTCCGGTGGTACCGGAATACTATGAGTCCGACATGAACTGGAAACTGCATCTGCTGCTGAAGGCGGAACTGGAGAAGTACGGCATCCAGGTTAAGACCACAAGAGCAGACAAAACCAAGGATCTTGCACTGGAGGCAAGAGGCAAGGCATCCAAAGATTGTGCCCTTTTCATTTCTCTGCACTCCAATGCCGCCAGCAGCGAAGCCACCAAGTATGTGGTTTCCATGTACCAGGTGGACGATAACTGTGGTGAGATGGACGAGCAGAGCAAGGCGTTTGCCACCAAGCTGGCAAAGACCGTCGGCGAGGTCATGGGTCTGCCTTATCAGACCTGGAACACCAAATCCAGCTCCGACAGGGACGGCAACGGCTACAAGGACGATTACTACGGTGTTCTGCGTGGTGCGCATACGGTACATACTCCCGGTGTGATCATCGAGCATGGTTTCCATACCAACACCGCTACCGCTAAGTGGCTGCTGGTGGAGGAGAACCTCAAGAAGCTGGCTGTGGCCGAAGCCAAGACCATTGCAGAATGGTTTGATGTTGTGAAGAAGCCGGAAGAAAACCCTGCTGCCATCACCTTTACGCTCACCCTTACTGAGTTGAGCCAGGGTGCAAAGGGTGCGCAGGTCAAGGCAATGCAGCAACTCCTCATGGCGAACGGCATTAAACTGCCTAAGTATGGTGCTGACAGTGACTTTGGCGCAGAAACCAAGGCCGGTGTGATCGAGTACCAGCGCAAGGTGGGTCTTGCCGCAGATGGTATCGCAGGGCCGAACACCTGGAAGAAGCTTCTGGGGGTGTGATTGCAATGGAAAGCATCTGGATTACGCTTATCGAGAGTGTGCTGACCTTCGCCGGTATCTGTGTGACGGTCATCGCCGCCAACAAGAAGGCTAACAAAAAGCTGGAGGAGAAGGTGGACAAACTGGTGGAGCATGACGAGGATCAATATCTCTCGATCCTGCGCCTCACCATTATGTCGGAGGACATGCCCATCTCAGAAAGAATCATCGCCGGTGATAAGTATGTCAAAAAGGGTGGCAACGGCGATGTGAGAGAGTACTATAAGAAAATGCTCGAAGAGCATACAAAATAAGGAGGTACATACTATGGAGATCCTGAAGAACTTCGCCAACCTTATCAAGGTCAAGACCATCGTTACTTTGACCGTACTGGCTATCTTTGCCGTTCTCAGCCTCAGAGGTGACATCTCTCCCGACAATGTGATGAATGTGGTAATCACAGTAGTCGCATTCTATTTCGGCACCCAGGCAGAGAAGAAGGCCTGAGAAGTATAAAAGGGAGCATCCGATTGGATGCTCCCATTCTTTTATTATTGATTTTTCAAAATTATAGTATATACTAGACATATATCACTGGTCTTAAGCATATACTATCTTGTATGTACAGATAAATAAGGACACACAAGTTAGGGTATGTGAGCAAAATTAAATATTGAGGTCAATCCTCAACTTAAAATCGTTAGTTCCCTTGGGTTGGTTCTTGTCGGATACATAGTCAATTTTCTTGATTATGGCCTTCAAGAGCCTATTTTTTTGCTCTATTGTTGCTGTATCATCATCTATGACATTGATAGCCGCTTTTAGGCTCCTAATCTTTGCTTCATAATCAATAGCCTTGGGTTGGTTCTTTTTTGCCTCTTCAAGCTGATTGAAGCATGCGGTTATTTTCTCTCTAAGCGCAGCATTTCTTTCTTGGAACACCTCGTTAGAATATATGCCGGTTTCCAATAGGTCATACTGTTTGGCTTCTTGTTTTTTGTAGTCTGCCATCTGCTTCTCTAGCCTGTCAATAAGCTGCCTTTGAATCGTTGATGACTCACCTTCACCACTCTTTAGCTTTGCCTCAAGTTCCGGGAGGTGTGCCTCTTGCAGTGCTGTTTTTATAGCCGGGGCTACAGCGCGGTAGGGAAGTGATTTTGAACAATAGTGCTTGCAGAAAAATGCCGCATATCCCTTGTTGAAATGGTAAGTCATGGCATAGCCGCAAATCGGACACCTGAGAAGACCTGCGAATGGGTTGCCCAATGGTCTGCGGGTCCTTGGAGCCAGATAACCTCGTCCCTCTATCCTCTCTTGGGCAAGTTCAAATATCTCATGATCAACGATGGCTTGGTGTTTGCCCTCAACGATAAGCATATCCTCAGGTCGTTGCTTTATTTGCTTGGTGACTTTCTTGCCATTCTCAAAAACAACGGTTTGCTTTCTTCTACCGAACACAATTTTTCCATCATAGTGGACATTTTTAAGCAAGACTAATAGAGACTCCCTTGTCCAGTCCTTACCAGTAGATGGGGGAATCATCATACGATTCAACTCATCTGCAATTTGTCCGGGTGTTTTTGCGTCTTTTACATACCAGTTAAATATCAGTCGTACAACATCGGCATTCTCGTTAGGCTCAAGTGTCCACTCCTTGCCTATCTTTACTTTGTCGTATCCATAAGGCGCACGGGAAGGAACAAAGTTTCCGCGAGCGGCACTTTGATATCTGCCACGATATAACACCTCTTTGACATAATCGAGGTAATCACGGCCCCTCATGAGTTCGTCCTGGAAGAATCTGCGCTCCATTTTATTAGTGAGGTCGTAGACCATGACAGGAGTCACAACAAGAGTCTTGCTATATCTAAAGGTATCAATCAGCAAATCGCAATCGGTCAAGCTGCCTCTAGACAATCTCTGGGGATCCGCACATGCCACTCCGTCTATTTTAGGGTCCTCTATTTTTGCCAATACTTTGCGCATTTCCTCTCTGTCGGAAATGTCCTCACCACCGGACACAACCTCTCGGTAAATACAATCCTCCGGGATGTGCCTACCAGTCTCTCTCATGAAGTAGTCTTGCAATAGCTTTTCGTGTTTTGCAAGGACTTCTTCTACACTTTCGTCTGGGTTGTCTGCCCTAGACTTTCTTAGGTACATTAAGTATGTTCCATCTTTTTTAAGTTGTCCCATTGTACTTCTCCTTTCATTCTTGTTTTTGATGCCATGCTCTCCATGCTTTCACTTCGTCCTTTAGAAAGGTAATCTGCTCCTGGTACTCTTCTCTCACCGCTCGGATATCTTCGCGGTGTTGCTCGTCAATTTGACGCAGCAAATCATCTGCTTGCCTCAGACGCTCTTTCAGCATTGCGTTTTCAGCTTCTACCGATGAGAGTTTTGCGGCTTGTTGCTCTAGTTGCTCCATCTGTCGCAGTTCTTTTTCCACCTGTTCGGTGCAAGCAAACTCGTCTGTAGTGCCGCCAAATAGGGTGATTAGAAGGCTCTGCATCGTGGAGAACTTGCAATCTTCTTCAACAGACTTAATTCGGTTGATTGTGCCAACGGGGACTCTTTTGCTCTCGTCAGCGAGTCTTTGATTCGACCAGCCTAAATGCTTCTGTCTTTTGTCAATCCATTTAACGAGTTCTGGGAACGGGAGGAGCAATAGGTTTGGAATGCAACTCTCACCAATTCTGTTGCATTTAATACATTTTTCAAACATGAAATTTTCTCCTATAATTCACAAGTGATAAACTTTCTTCACAAGTGATAAAGTGTCTTTGCACAAGTGATAACGAATTATCACTTCTGCGTATTGAAATTTTGATCTGTGAATGATAGGTTAATAGCAGGTCAGCAATGGCCTATCATCCCGGGTGTGGGGGTGGATAGTTTGGCGACTGAAGCCCCCACATTCAACTGTCCAATAAAGTGGACATTATTCGACAAATTTCTATTGACTATTCAGAACATTTCGCCTATACTGGTTTTAGAACAGATGTTTGCGTTTACAGAGGGGGGCATAAAATGAAAGAATATAAAGAGATGTTAATTAAATTCCTAGATATGCTGACTGAAAACCAGATTGAGTATATTTACCACCGTGTGACGAAATTATTCGGCCATTCCCCGGATTAAGTCCCGGATCATCTTTTGCTTTTCAGCAGTAAGAGTGTAATACTTCTCGATTACGCTCATCAATTCATCATCAAGAAGCACTTTTGCACTAAGTTCAGCGGCCTCCTTAGGATTAGATTCGATGATCAGGTCAGATCCCCTAAGGTCTAATGCTTTAGCGAGCTTTTGCAAGGTGCTTCTTTTAATGTTTACAACACGACCATTCTCGTACTTAGCGATTGCTGACTTCTGAAGACCTACCAAGTTACCAAGCTCTTCCTGAGTCAAACCTTTGGCGATTCTGGCCTGTTTAATCTTTTGACCGACTTCCATAATTTTCACCTCCTTCGGTTATGTCTCAATAATACACTATTGTATCTTAAAAATCAATTATTTTTTGAAATTTATCAAAATTTCTTATTGACAAATCTCAGTAGAGGATATATCATGAAGGTGTCTAAATCAGACACAATTCGACAAGGAGGTGATGATATGAATAAGGACTTGCTGCGTAGTGTCATGGTGTTGCATGGTGATACCAATAAGACCCTTGCTGCTTTTCTGGGTATTTCCGAGCAAAGCGTCTCGAATAAGATCAATGAAAACGGCACTGAGTTCAAAAAAGGTGAGATTTTGAAGATCAAGGAGCGATATAATCTCACCAGCGACCAGGTGGACCTTATTTTTTTTACCGACTGAGTGTCTAAAACAGACACAATTTAAGAAGAGGTGATGTGGCGTGACTTCCGAATGGACAACCAACGTGCATGAGGGCTACCGCACTAAGGTGATCAAGGTAGGAAATTGCACCATTGAAATCAATCGCCCCATCTTGACTCCAGAAGAGCAGAAGAGGCGTGAAGATCAAGTGATTGAAGCACTGAAACGCTTCGGAAAGGAAAATTAACATGAATAAAACTGATGCGAAGATTCTGAAGAGAGGTCTCAAGCGTGTGGGGATAGCCGTTCTCACGACTTCGATTTTCGTCAGTTCGGTGGTCGGTCTTATCGTGACCGCAACCGCACCCGGTTATCTGGCAGTACTGCTGTTTTTGTTGTCTGTCGCTGGACTGTTGGTAGCATTTATTCTGCTGTACGCCCAGGGCATCAACCGCAAAATCAGCGTTGAAAGCAGAGGTGAGAGCAAATGATCGAACCTTGTCCGTGCAATGGTTGCACTGAACGCTTCTCTGCATGTTCCGATCGATGCCCCAAGGATGCTCGTGGCGAATTTGGTTATAAGGCGTGGAAGGCGCGTCATCTGGCCGAGCAGAAGCACCTAGAGGCTAACAAGAACCGCTACCAACCCCTGTGGTCTGCCGCTCGGGAGAAGAATTATCGGAGTAACACCTCTTTCGGTTCTCACGTTCGCAAACAAGGAGGTGCGCAATGAGTAATAAAAAAGTAGGCAATAGTTTTGAATCTGAGTTATGCGAGACCCTCTCTATGTATGGGTTCTGGTGTCACAATCTAGCGCAGAATGCGGCGGGGCAACCGGCTGATGTGATCGCCGTGAAAAACGGCAAGGCATATCTGATCGATTGCAAGGTCTGCTCCACCGACAAGGGTTTCGCTCTTAACCGCATGGAAGAGAATCAGGATCTGGCAATGGAGCTGTGGAACGAATGTGGTAACGGTCAAGGGTGGTTCGCTATGAAATTGCCGACCGATGACATCATCATGTTGCCCCACTTCTGTGTCAAGGCGAGTAAGAATATGCAATCCCATATGTCTCCCGCTGAGATATTTGAACTGGGTAAGCCCCTTGAAAAGTGGGTGATGAAATGTCGATAACGGTATCAAATGTTATCACAATCGACCACCCGTCGGCGGAACTGCTGTCATGGTGTACGAAGAACCTACGGCTGCGGAATCCTGAGTATGACAAGAAGTCTCGAATGCACTTCTGGCTTGGCAACACTCCAGAGTGGTTATGGCTTTACGAGGTTCACGGGGACACGCTGGTTCTTCCATACGGTGTTTTTCGGAACATCTTGCCAATGGTGGACACCCGAAATCCCAGGACAGGATTTCAGTATGCCGAACACGTCGATTATAACTGCAAGATTCCTCTGTATGACTACCAGGAGAAAGCGGTCGAAGAGGTCTACTGGAAACAGTATGGTATCCTCCAGAGTCCTGCCGGGTCCGGGAAAACGCAGATGGGTATCGCCCTGATTGCAAAGCTGGGCAAGAGAGCCTTGTGGCTTACCCACACCAAGGATCTGCTCCTCCAGAGTAAGGAACGAGCCAGACAGTACATGGGAGAAGCACTCCTCGGAACGATTACAGAAGGCAAGGTCAACATCGGCAATGGTATCACCTTCGCCACGGTGCAGACCATGTGCAATCTGGATCTGGCGCAGTACAAGGATATGTGGGACGTGATTATCGTGGACGAGTGTCACCGGGTGGCGGGAACGCCGACGGCAGTGAGCCAGTTCTCTAAAGTTCTGAATTCTCTGGCGGCTCGTCACAAATACGGTCTGTCAGCCACTGTACACAGATCTGACGGATTGATAAAGGCCACCTTCGCTCTCCTGGGAGATGTGGTTTACACGGTTCCCGCAGAGGCGGTAGCAGACAAGATTATGAAGGTGGGTATCAATCCTATCCCTACCGGCATCGGGCTTTCCAGAGGCTGTCTGAACACCGACGGTACGCTGAATTACGCCAAGCTGATTGGTTACCTCGCTGAGAGTGAGGAGCGGAACCGGCTGATTGTGGAGTGTATCACGGAAGACCGAGACAAACCGGCCCTGATCCTATCTGACCGGCTGGGCCATCTGGAAACGCTGATGGCGATGCTACCGGCGAATATGCGAGAGGATGCGGTGATGGTCAGCGGAAAGATGACCACCAAGAAGGGCAAAGCGGAGCGTGAGCAAGCGATTGCAGACATGCGCTCCGGGGCCAAGAGATATCTGTTCGCTACCTATTCCCTGGCGAAGGAAGGCCTCGATGTTCCTCGCCTAGAGAGGCTGTACATGGTCACTCCCCAGAAGGATTATGCGGTAATTACTCAGGCAATCGGTCGTATCGCCCGGACATCTAAAGGTAAGGCAGACCCCGTGGTCTACGATTTCGTAGACGATATCCAGTACCTAGTAAAAGCATATAAGAAACGATGTACGACCTACAGGAAGAACGGCGCGTACTTCGTAGAGAGGTGATCCCCAGTGAAAAAACAAGTAGAAGGGCAGATGACCCTGTGGGACAGTCTCCCAAAGAGGATCGGACTGATCGATGTTGACGGTCATAATTACCCGAATCTCTGTCTCATGAAGCTATCCGCATACCATAAATCACTCGGTGATCATGTGGAATGGCATAGAGATGATCCTGGGATTACCTACGACATCGTCTACATGAGTCGAGTTTTCAATGATGAATACTCGACAGATGTCCCGGAGCCTACCAACACCCTCAAGGTGATCAAGGGCGGTACGGGATATGCGATCAAGCTGGAAGACGGCATAGAAGTCTACCACAAGGAATTGGACCCGCCGCTGCCTCCCGAGGTCGAATCCATGTACCCCGATTACAGTTTGTATCCCCAGTACACGGGTTATGATCAGCCACTCAAGAAACAGACCGCGTACGGATACCTCACTCAGGGCTGCCCGCGCGGATGCCCCTTCT
>JAEIGA010004780.1_pt1 | contig 20887 bp, 16 predicted proteins | sample 9270691 | NCBI WGS metagenome assembly JAEIGA01 (sample SAMN17057246, study PRJNA624740) | gut metagenome | biome: biome; isolation source: fecal sample | host: Bos grunniens | place: China: Xizang | collected 2019 | reverse complement strand
TGAACACTTGTATTAAAAATAAACAAAATAAACTATTTACAACTATGACAAAGGCAGATATCGTTAACGAGATTGCGAAGTCAACCGGCGTTGAGAAGATTCAGGTTCAGGCTATCGTTGAGGCATTCATGGATAGCGTTAAAGCAGCAATGGTAAATGGCGAGAATGTTTACTTGCGTGGCTTCGGTAGCTTCATCATCAAGAAGCGTGCTATGAAGGTTGCTCGTAACATCTCAAAGAATACTACAATCACTATTCCTGAGCACAACATCCCAGCATTCAAGCCTTCAAAGAGCTTCTCTGGTGAGGTTAAATAATTCGGAAAATACAAACCTTTAATATATTACAATTATGCCAAACGGAAAGAAGCACAAGCGTCATAAGATGGCGACGCACAAGCGTAAGAAGCGTCTTCGCAAGAACCGTCATAAGAAGAAGTAATTTTTTCTTAACAGACATAGGTGGAAGCTAAGGTCTATGCCTTAGCTTCGCCTATTTTAAGTTGCAATAGCTTGCTATGTGCAACTTGAAAAAAAGTGAAACGATTTACATTGTAGAGTTATGCAAAGAGAATTGATCATCAATGTAAATCCAACAGAAGTATCGATAGCACTCTGCGAAGATAAGGTGCTTGTCGAACTCAACAAGGAGCAGTGTGAGACTGGTTTTGCCGTAGGCGACATTTATGTCGGCAAAGTGCGCAAGATTATGCCAGGCCTCAACGCAGCTTTCGTTAACATCGGCCACGAGAAGGATGCCTTCATCCACTATCTCGACCTCGGCGCCAACTTCACGTCGCTACGACGTATCGTTGATAGCCGCATCCAGGGTAAGCGCCCTGTGAATGTCGAGAGCATGAAGCTTGAGCCCCAGCTCGAAAAGGAGGGACGCATAGGCGACCATCTGCAGCAGGGACAGCTGGTGATGGTGCAGATTGCCAAGGAGGCAATATCCACTAAAGGCCCACGACTAACGGCAGATATATCGCTTGCTGGCCGTAATGTCGTGTTGGTACCATTCTCGTCAAATGTTTTCGTGTCGTCGAAGATACGCTCGAATGCTGCAAAGAAACGACTTCGTAAGGTAGCTCAAGAGGTGCTACCACCTAACTTTGGTGTCATCATACGCACGGCAGCTGCCGAGGCTGAGGATATAGACATCATGCAAGACATACTCTCGTTGGTTGAGAGGTGGAAGAGTGCCGTTGGCGCACTCACCAAGACAGAGGCTCCCGCACGCATAATGAGCGAGATGAGCCGTGTGAACACCATCATCCGCGACTCGCTCAACGACACCTTCTCTCAGATTATTGTCGACGACGAGCCACTCTACAACGAGATTAAGAGCTATGTGCATGCCATCAAACCTGAGATGGATAAGCTCGTGAAGCTCTACAAGGGCAAGGTGCCCATCTTCGACAACTACGATGTTGCGAAGCAGATCAAGTCGTTATTTGCAAAGTATGTGTCGCTACGACGTGGCGCTTATCTGATCATCGAGCACACCGAGGCTATGCACGTCATCGACGTGAACTCGGGAAACCGCACTAAGGCTGAGGACGACCAGGAGCAGACAGCCCTCGAGGTGAACCTCGCAGCGGCACAGGAGATTGCTCGACAGCTACGTTTGCGTGATATGGGCGGTATTGTCATTGTTGACTTTATCGACATGCGCAAGGCCCCAAGTCGCCAGATGCTCTACGAGGAGATGCAGAAGCTCATGGCCCCCGACAAAGCCAAGCACACTATTCTGCCACTCACCAAGTTCGGCCTTATGCAGATAACACGTCAGCGTGTGCGACCTATCGCTGTTGCCGAAACGTCGGATGTGTGTCCTACGTGTCATGGCACAGGCAAGGTCGAGCCAACGATACTTCTTGAGCAAAAGATTGAGGGACAGATTCAGTTGCTTTCGGAGCGTGGTGTTCGGAGCGTTACCCTGAAGGTTAGTCCCTATGTTGCGGCATACCTCAGCCATGGATTATGGTCGAAGCGTATGCGTTGGATTTGCAAGTATAAGCTACGTATTAAGCTACAACCAGACCTCTCTGTAGGAATGATTGATGTTAGCTACCTCGACAAAGAGGGAAAGTCGCTTCTGGAATAAGAAGCCTATGGAGCAATTAAAAAGCCTTGTCCGTAAGTCCAAACGTGCGGGCGAGCTTAGAAAAAGTTTGGAAAATATAGGCTCTACCGTCCATCTCGAGCAGATGGTCGGCGGAGCCTATTCGCTTTATGCTGCCACCACAGTGGAGCGCATGGGGGGTGTTCACATCTTTCTTGCCGACGACCGTGACACGGCGGCCTATCTGCTCAACGACCTCTACGAGCTGTTGGACGAGGAGCGTGTACACTTCTTCTCGTCGGCATATAAGCGCTCGGCAGCATACGGCGCTGAGGATGCTCAGGGCGTGGTGCGTCGTACCGCTACGTTGAACGCTTTGGCATCGCACAATAAGGGATATTTGGTGGTGTGTACCTATCCTGAGGCGTTGGCCGAGAGTGTTGTGCGCTCGGCTGAGCTTAAAGAGCATTCACGAAAAATCAAGGTTGGTGATAAGCTTAATACACAGGAGTTTATCGAATGGTTGCAGGAGCATGGCTTCGAGCGTGTAGACTTCGTCTATGAGCCTGGACAGTACTCGCATCGTGGCGGTATCATAGACGTATTCTCGTATGTGGAGTCGAAGCCCTATCGTATAGATATGTTTGGCGACGAGGTAGACTCGTTGCGTAGGTTCGACATATCGAGCCAGCTGTCGTCGGAGCGTCCTGACGAGGTGGAGATTATTCCTAACATCATGCGTGAGGAGGGTGGCGAGGAGCGTGTGTCGTTGGCTGAGTTTGCTGCGGGTGCTACGTGGTGGCTCTCCGATGGCGACTATGCCTTGCGCAAGGTTGCCGACATACGCAAGAAGTGTTTGGAGCAGGCCTCGGATGATGAGGATGCAAGGACTATAGCTTCACGCCTAACATCACGCCAGCGTCTGTTGGAGGATTGGCAGCAGTCGAGCATCGTTGTGCTCAAGGATAATATGCGTGAGCGTCGGGCAGATACCACTATTACGTTTGCCACACAGCCGCAGCCACACTTCAACCGCAACTTCGAGATGTTGGCCGACGACATCTTGTGGAACATGCAGCGAGGATACTCGACCTATATTCTCTCGCACAACAAGGCACAGATCGAGCGTCTCGACAACATCTTCCATCAGATAGGCAAGCGTAGCGTAGAGTTTCGTTCGGCCGATGTGGTGTTGCACGAGGGATTTGTGGATAGTAGTCTCAAGGTCTGCTTGTATCCTGATCATCAGATATTTGACCGCTATCAGCGCTATCGCATACGTGGCGAGATAAAGCGTGATGAGCAGATGACCGTTGCTGAGCTTAATCAGCTGAAGGTAGGTGACTATGTTGTGCATATCGATCATGGTGTTGGTAGGTTCGGTGGCTTGGTGAAGCTCAATGAGAATGGTCGCACCAAGGAGGCTATCAAACTGATATACAAGGATAACGACATATTATTTGTTAATGTTCACGCTCTGCACCGCATATCACGTTATAAGAGTGGAGAGGGTGAGCCGCCAAAGATCTATAAGCTCGGCAACGGCGCTTGGCAGAAGCTCAAAGCTACGACCAAGAAGGCTGTTAAGGATATTTCACGTGAGCTTATAGCTTTGTATGCTAAGCGTAAGTCATCGAAGGGCTTTGCCTTCTCCGAAGATAGCTACTTGCAGCAGGAGCTCGAAGCGTCGTTCAAGTGGGAGGATACGCCCGACCAGCAGACGGCAGTTGCGGCAATCAAGAGAGATATGGAGTCCGACCAGCCTATGGACAGGTTGGTGTGTGGCGATGTTGGTTTCGGCAAGACCGAGGTGGCCATACGTGCAGCCTTCAAGGCAGCATGCGACGGCAAGCAGACGGCAGTTCTTGTGCCAACAACGATTCTCGCCTTGCAGCACTATCGCTCATTCTCGGAGCGTCTGCGTGACCTGCCTGTGACGGTGGAGTATATCAACCGCACAAAGTCGACAAAGGAGTCGCGACGTATTGCCGAGGAGCTTAAGGCTGGTAAGATAGATATTCTTATCGGCACGCATAAGATGCTCTCGAAACAGATTGAGTTTCACGACCTTGGCTTGTTGATTATCGACGAGGAGCAGAAGTTTGGTGTGGCAGCTAAGGAGAAGCTTACGCAGCTGTCGGTGTCGGTGGATACGCTCACACTTACAGCTACACCAATACCTCGAACATTGCAGTTCTCGTTGATGGGTTCACGTGACCTGTCGGTGATATCGACGCCCCCACCTAACCGTCAGCCTATTGTCACTGAGTCGCACCTATTCTCCGAGGAGATTATCAAAGATGCTATCGAGGAGGAGTTATCTCGTGGTGGTCAGGTCTACTTTGTGCATAACCGTGTCGAGGACCTAAAAACGATACAGGGCATGATCACTCGTCTATGCCCCAAGGCTCGTGTGGGCGTAGGTCATGGACGTATGGCTGCCGACGAGCTGGAGAAGCTCATCATGGACTTTATATATGGCGAGTTCGACGTATTGTTGGCAACGACAATCATCGAGAATGGTATCGACATTGGTAATGCTAACACCATCATAATCAACGATGCACACCGCTTTGGTCTTAGTGACCTGCATCAGCTGCGTGGCCGTGTAGGCCGTTCCGATAGGAAGGGGTTTTGCTATCTGCTGTCGCCGCCCGATGAGCTTATGGGAGGTGATGCTCGCCGCCGACTGCGTGCCATCGAGGAGTTTTCGGACCTCGGCTCTGGATTCAATATCGCCATGCAGGATCTCGATATTCGTGGTGCTGGCAACCTGCTGGGTGCCGAGCAGAGTGGCTTTATTACGGATGTGGGCATTGAGACATATCAGAAAATTTTGCAGCAGGCAATATCGGAGTTACGTGCCGAGGGCCTCGATACTTCGGGCTTGAGTCAGGCTGAGAACGACGCTATGAAGGACGTGGCGTTTGTCGACGATGCAACGATAGATATCGACGTGGACGCCTCGATACCTGATAGCTATGTGCGCTCGCAGGCCGAGAAGTTACGCCTCTATCGTGAGATTGATGGCATGCACAACGACGCTGAGTTCGAGGAGCTTAAGGTGCGCCTTAAAGATAGATTTGGTGGCCTACCTCAGCCTGTGTTGGAGCTTATCGATGTCGTTAAGTTGCGCCGTGAGGCTGTGGCCTTGGGTATGGAGCATGTCAAGGTGCGCAACGGCATTATGATCGTGAGGTTTGTGGGAGATAATAACTCGCCATACTTCAAGACCGACACCTTCCTAAATCTCTTACGCAAGGTTGTGGCGCAGCCCGAGCGATTTGTTGTCAAGCAGTACAATAATCGACTGTCGATGACCGTTAGAAAGATATACTCGATAGCCGAAGGTGTCGAGATGCTTCGTAGCTTGGCACAGGCCGCAGATGATAAATCGTAAAGATCAGATTATGAACCTTATAGTTGATATTGGCAATACCCGAGTCAAGGTGGCGCTATTCTCGTCGGGCGATATCGTGCGCCGCTACGAGGTGGAGGCTATAACCGCCGAGTGGCTTCAAGAACTCTGCGAGGAGCATCCTTCGATTTGTCGAGCGATAGTGGCCTCTACACGCAACGACTTGGAGGAGGCTGTTGCAATGATTGAGGGCGTTGTTGGTTATGTCGTAGGCTTTCGACCAGGCATAACGCCAATACCCATCGGCAACGACTACCATACGCCGCTCACGCTTGGTGCCGACCGCCTTGCCGCAGCGGTAGGCGGCGTGACGCTCCATCCCGATAGCGACCTGCTTATCGTTGACTTTGGTACGGCCATCACCATCGACTATGTCGTAGACAGATGCTTCAAGGGTGGCAATATATCGCCAGGCGTGACTACTCGTTTTAGGGCCTTGGCCGATTATACCGCAAAGTTGCCAAAATGCTCGCCCACAGACGAGGTGTTGGACTTCGGACGAACAACCACAGAGGCTATCGAGCAGGGCGTGATGCAGGGTGTCGAGCACGAGATTCGGGGATATATAGATGCCTTTTTGAATAAAAATGCAAGAAAAAGCATAATTTTTACTGGTGGCGACGCAAAATATTTTGTAAAGCGAATTAAAAATACGATATTTGCAGACTGTGAGCCAGTGTTTCATGGGCTCAACGCAATTTTGGATTACAATGCACAAGAGCAAAAATAACATACTTCGACTCTATACACTGATTTTAGTGGCTGTTGCTGCTCTGTTGCCTGTCTCTTTGTCGGCGCAGACAAGCAGTGTGAATGCTTATTCGCCATACTCAATGTATGGCCTTGGCGAGATCTTGACGCCAGGAAGCGTGCAGATGCGCTCGATGGGTGGTGTGGGTATCGGCTTGCGCCATATTGGCCAGGTGAACACCCTCAATCCTGCGGCAGCGAGTGTCACTCCTCAGAAGAGCTTTCTGTTCGACGTAAACTTCGATGCTACGCACTATCGTAACAGACAGCCAAAGTTTGGCGCTGATGGAGCAGCAGCTAACGATGCTCGCACAGTGTACAATACGGCAAACATCCACAACATAGGATTTGCGTTGCCCCTGGCAAAGAACCTCGGTCTTAACTTCAATATAACCCCTTATAGCAGTGTTGGTTATAAGATTAAGACCACCGACCAGCAGCAGGATAATTGGGCAGACATCGGACGTGTGCAGTATGTCTATGCTGGCGAGGGCGACATCTCGGAGGTTAAGTTGGCTATCGGCTGGGCCCCAGTGCGCAACCTCTCGATAGGTGTTGCGGCAAAGTATTTCTGGGGAAGCATCGACCGCCAATATACCACTCAGTTTCCAGATGTGGTGACAGGCTCGGGCGAGTATGCTGCAACGGTGGGTACCGACACCTACACAGTTAACAACTTCAAGTTCCAGGCAGGTTTGCAGTGGAACATCATTTACAGCGATAAGCAGATGCTCACTCTTGGTGCTACATACGACCTCGGTGGACGTCTTAACCCTAATAAGCAGAGCTATTTGTACACAAATAACGCTTATCACGGTGTTGCTGACGAGGGATTCCCTATTCGTCGACAGCTCGACGAGCTCGACCTAAGAATGCCTCACAAGTTTGGTGTAGGTATCTTCTACGCCAGCCGCACGTTGTCGTGTGGTGTCGACTATAACTACGATATGTGGGGTGATGACAATACGGGATATGGCGAAAATGCGAACGATAAAAACGTGGTTGTCGCCTATAAGAATACACAAAATGTTAAGCTCGGCTTTGAGTACACACCACGCCGCACAGATACACGTAGCTACTTCAACCGTGTGTCGTATCGTGTGGGTGCTCGCATAGGCAACTACTACCAGACATTTGGTGGCGAGCCTATTAACACCCTTGCCATTACCGCAGGCTTGGGCCTTCCACTCCGCCTATGGGGTACGTCGTCGGTGAATGTGGCATTTGAGTATGGTCGCATGTCGTCGCCAAAGACAATCGTGGTGAATGCCCAGAAGGTGGGACTAACGACACAGAACTACTTTAAGCTATCGGTGGGATTCTCGCTATTCTCGATCGATACATCTGACTACTGGTTTGTGCGCCAGAAGTTTGACTAACAGAGAGTTGTATATTGATAAAAACTAACAAATAAACTAAAATTATGAAAAACGTTAAAGTTATTTTGGCTGTTGCTGCGATGTTTGTAGGCTTCACTGCCTCAGCGCAGGACTTCAGCGATGACAAACTCTATGGCAAGTGGGGTGCTACTGCCGAGGAGCGTGCTTCGAACATCGGAGCAAGTAACTTCCTTAAGGAGGCTATGGATGCTAAGGACTACGCTGCTGCTACTGTTAACTTCCAGCAGCTTATCGCTAACTGCCCAGGTGCATCTGTAAACACATTTACACGTGGTACAACTCTCTACAAGAACCGTATTAACCGTGCACGTAACCTCGACGAGAAGCGTCGATTGATCGACTCATTGTTGATTATCTATGACTTGCGTATGCAGTATTTCGGTGACGACGCTAAGTATGGTCGTGACTATATCCTCGACCTTAAGGCTCGTGATGTGAATAAGTATTGCTCTGCTAACCGTGAGCTTCTTCGTGCAACACTCAAGGATGCTGTGGATGCTGCAATCTTGGCTAACACCGTTAAGCTCGACATCTTGGCATTGTACTACAAGGCTATCTGCGACGACTTCTCGTTCGACGACAACATCTCTACTGACTTGGTTCTTGACGAGTACAACCGCCTTGCTCCATACTTCGAGAATGCTTCTGACGAAACAGCTCTTGGTCACAAGAAGACTTTTGAGGATAGCTTTGCTAATAGTGGCGCTGCTAACTGTACTAACCTCGAGGAGTTGTACAAGGAGAAGATTGCTGCTAATCCAGACGATAAGGAGCTTCTCAAGAAGGCTGTTGGCTTGATGTCACGTCAGGGCTGTACCAGCGACTTCTTCTTCGAGATCACCGAGAAGCAGTATGCTGCTGAGCCAAGCTCTGAGACAGCGTTGTTCCTTGCTAAGGGCTTCCAGGATCGTAAGGAGAATGACAAGGCTCTCAAGTATTTGCGTGAGGCACTTGCTGTGGAGTCAGATCCAGCTAAGAAGGAGCCTTTGTATGCTCAGATCGCTATCATCGAGCTTACAGCTAACAACTATAAGGGTGCTGCAGATGCTGCACGTGCTTTGCACAGCATCAACCCACAGAACGGCTACTCATACTTCATCCTCGGCCAGTGCTACGCATCGTCACCATGTGGAAGCGATGGTATCGGTGGTGCATCAGTATATTGGGCAGCATACGATGCTATGACTCAGGCTGTTACTCTCTTGGCTCACGAGCCAGAGGTTCAGGCTGTAGCTAAGCGTCTTGCAGGTGCTTACCGCTCGGCATTCCCAACCCAGGAGACTTGCTTCTTCAAGGAGCTTCAGCAGGGCCAGGGCTATACCGTAGCTTGTGGCTTTGCCGCTGGTAAGAGAACAACTGTACGTTACCGTTAATCTGTGGTGCACAAGTAACGATACTATATGCACCAATCATTGACACGATATGTGATGTTAGCACTCTCCGTTGTGGGGAGTGCTACATTGCTATTCTCATGTAGTTCGAAGTCGGCCTCTGTGGAGTACGACTACGAATCGCTTATGACCGAGTATAGCGAGCACCGCCGAATATCTATGGTGGAGAACGGAACACGCTCCTACACCTTCGAGGCGCCGCTAATCGAGGGCTATAGCCTTGCAAAAAATCCCTATCAGGAGTTCCGAAAGGGTATTAAGATGACCACATATACCTCCGACTCGTTGTCGTTGGAGGATGCCACAATCACGGCAAACTATGCTATATACTACGATAAGCAGAAGCTGTGGGAGGCTAAGGGTAATGTGGTGATTATCAAGAAAAACCGTAAGGGCGAGGATACTACTGTGGTGAGCCTAACGGAGGTCTACACCCAGCAGCTATTTTGGGATGCCCGAACGAAGAAGATTTACTCGAATGTCGATACTAAGGTGTTGCAGCCCGATGGCTGGCACTTCGGCGTGGGCTTCGAGGCAGATGAAGACCTGAAGAATATCCACTTCAGAAAATATAAGAGCGAGATGGAGTTCGACTTCTCGCCCGTTGACGAGCAGGAGGATGATGCCTCGGCAGATGAGCCTATGGATGGCAAAAAGGATAAGCCTCAGCCTGAGCGTCCTAAGAGTGGCAGCCGTCCAAATCCTCGTTCGTCGTCAAGTAGCCGAACGTTTAACCCTTCGTCGATGTCGACATCTCAACCAGATGCTGTGCCGACGACACGTCCAGGAGCATTTAGTGGCCGAGCTGCCGATGTTAAGTCGTCAAGCACGCTGAGTGCCGATATTGCGCCTGCAAATGCTGGCCCTGGTGGTCTGGACCGCCCATCGAACGTGTCTATGAAGCCCGTTGCTGAGCCTGGCTCGGTGGGCAAGGGTGGAGCACCGAAGAGTGGTGCGCCTAAGGGAGGTGCACCTAAGCCAGGAGCAAAGAGTGAGCCAAAGAGTTCAACGGCCAATAAAGGTCGAGCAAAATAGTGTATTGACTATAATCTATTATGGATACACCTCTACTGACGCAACTGATAATCATTGGTTTAATGCTTCTCTTCTCGGCATTTTGCTCGGGCATGGAGATAGCATTTCTGAGCCGCAATCGTCTTCGTGAGGAGATAGATCGCAAGCAGAGCCCAATGTTTAACCGCATAGCCGAGTTGTTCGCAAAGAATCCTGGCAACTACATAACAACAATATTGGTGGGTAACAACATTGCGCTTGTTATCTACTCAATGTCTATTGCGGCACTGTTGAGCTGCTATTTTGGTGTTGAAAACCCACTGGTGCAGACCATAATATCTACGATAATAATAATATTTATTGGCGAGTATATCCCTAAGTCGATAGTGCGTCTTAACCCCAACTTCTACTATTTGGTGTCGTCGCCCGTGATGTTTGTCTTGTATGTTGTACTCTATCCTATCTCGTGGCTGACAACAAAACTATCGTATGGCCTTTTGCGTATAGCGGGTAATAAGGTTGAGCAGCGTGAGGAGCCTACGGAGTTCAATCGCGACGATTTGGCGCAACTTGTTGATGCCGAGAATGTGGAGGTGCAAAGCGAGGATGAGGAGGATATACGTCTGTTCCAAAATGCATTGGACTTCGCAGATTTGCGTGTGCGTGACTGCATGGTACAACGTGTTGATGTAGAGGCTGTTGATATGGAGTCTACGTCGATTGCTGAGCTTACCGAGCGTTTTATCGAAACCAAATTCTCCCGCATCTTTGTATGGCACGACACCATCGATAATATCGTGGGCTATGTCAACTCGAAGAGTCTGTTCGAGAATCCGCAATCGATATCTGATGTGCTGATTAAGACGATATATGTGGCTGAGACCATGCCTCTTCAAGCTATGCTTGAAACATTTACCAAGCGTCGTGCCAGCATCGCTGTTGTCATCGATGAGTTTGGTGGTACGGCAGGTATCATCTCGTTGGAGGATGTCTTGGAGCAGATATTTGGCGAGATCGAGGATGAGCACGATGTTCAGGAGCTTGTCGAGAAGGTTGTGGGTGATGGCGAGTGGATATTCTCGTCACGCCTCGAGGTGGAGTATCTCAACGAGAAATATGCGCTTGGCCTAACCGAAGATGATGAGTACGATACGTTGGCTGGATATATCATCGACAAGCATGGCGGTATTCCGCACGAGGGCGAGGAGATAGTTGTCGAGGGCTACAATATTAAGATTCTGCGTCGCGAGCAGTCACGTCTTGACCTTGTGAGCATCACCCGAGTATAGTCTTTTGGTTGGCAAATGACCATATTTATTGGTGTGTAGGGCTGTAAAATAGTTGCAGTCATCAAAAAAGGTTCGTAAGATTGTGTTATTTAATAAAAAATTACTACCTTTGAAGGCTTAATTGAAAATTACAAATAAAACAAAATAGTTATGGCATCATTAAACACTTTGAAAACTAAGTTCGGCTTTCTTATTTCCGGACTTATTGCTGTTGTGCTTGTGATCTTTGCACTTAACATCGACAGCAATACGTTTGTTGATCAGCCTACCGACGAGGAGATCAACGGACCTACAGTACTCACTATCGCAGGTGAGGAGATTAAGCACAGCGAGTATGGTCGCTTGCGTGAGCTTTATAGCTCGCTTCAGGTTCTTAACCCATACACTGGCCGTGTGGCAGATATGGGCCACGACCAGGGCGCTTCACGTGCTGTGAGCACACTTATCTACGACAAGTTCCTTGCTCCTGCATTCGAGGCTATCGGCGTTTATACTACTGAGGCTGAGGTTGAGAACTTCGCAACTCAGAACTTCCGTGACATCCGTGCTCAGTATGCATCTATGGGTGTAGCTCCAGAGCAGATTGACGCTATTCTCAACATCATTTGGTCGAGCGAGGTTTACTTCATCGGTCAGGAGCTTGCTAACGAGAAGTTTGCTAACGTTATGGCTGCAGGTCACTACCTCAACAAGTTGGAGGTTGCTGAGGCTTTGCGCAACGACAAACTTACTTTCGACGGTGTTTATGTTGAGATTCCTTACTCTACTATCAACGATGCTGATGTTGTTGTTTCAGACGAGGAGATCGCTGCTTACTACGAGGCTAACCGCAAGGATAATGCTAAGTATGACAGCCGCAACATCCGTTATGTACGTTTCGAGCGTCAGCCTTCTGCTGAGGATAAGGCAGCTATCGAGGCTGAGGTTATGGCTCTTGACGCAAAGGTTAAGGAGTTGGGCGCTGACGTAGACGGCATCAAGACTGCTGTACGTGTTGCTGGTGGTAAGGTTCAGTCATACTACACTGCATACGACGCTTTGCAGAAGGAGGTTGCTGATGCATTCAAGGCTGGCAAGGCTTACGGCCCTGAGCTCAAGTCAAACGTATGGACAGCTCGCTATCTTCTTGCTGACATCAACGCTCCTGAGAGCTTCGACATCGAGGCTGCTGTATATGAGAATGTTGCTGACGCACAGAAGGCTCTTGAGGAACTTAATGCTAACGGCGGCGACTTCAAGAAGCTCGAGACAGCACAGGATGTTCAGACTCAGACTATCCAGTTTGCTCAGATGCCTGTCAGCGAGGCAAAGCACTTCTTGGGCCACAAGGCTGGTGATGTATTCATGTTCAACAACAATGGTGTAAATGTTGTAGCTAAGGTTAACGCAGTTGGCGCTGCTAAACGTTATGTTCTTACTGCAAACCTTGACCGTGAGCTCACTCCAAGTGATGACACTAACCGTGCTGTATTGGCTGAGGTTGATGCGTTTGTAGCTAACATGGGCAACACTCTCGATACGTTTAATGCTGCTGCTCAGGAGGCTAAGAAGCCAGCATTGGCAGCGTCTGTTTCTCGCAACGATGTTCTTAGTGGCATGCCTGCAACAGTTCAGGGTATCGCTAACTCATCTAACATTGCTAACTGGGCTCTTGGCGCACAGGTTGGCGACACAAAGCAGTTTGTTTTGGATGGCGTGACATACGTGGTATTCGTTGCATCTATCGACACTGAGAAGTATGAGGCTCGCAACGACATGGCTATTCGTCGTAAGCTCGTTGCAGATAAGAAGTATGAGATGATTGCTGCTCAGGCTAACTCTTTGGATGAGGCTAAGGCTATGCAGGGCGCTAAGGCTGAGAACTTTACTGGTGTTAAGTTTGCTGACTATGCTCCAGATGCACACCTCGTAGGCGCTATCGCTGCTACTACTGAGACTGGTAAGGTTGCTAAGGTTCAGGGCGACCGTGCTGCATACATCTTCGTTGTTAACAAGATCAATGGCGAGGTTGACGCTGCATCTTACGCTACTGAGCGTATTCCTCTCACTGAGAAGGCTGCTCCTCAGTATCAGCGTGGCATCTACATGTCGCTTCTCCAGAAGGCAAATGTTAAGGACCACCGCACTGACATGACATTCTAATCTTAGAATATCTAATAAACAAAAAATGGAGTGACCGATTGGTCGCTCCATTTTTTTATTGCTACTTACTCCTCGATAGGTGGGGCATAATACAATCCAACGTTCTTTATGTTGGCATCGTTGCGTGACTCATTTATTGTGATGCGTAGGCGCTCTATGTTGCACTCATCGAAGCGAAGCAGACGCTTGTAGCCTATCGTTGTGCCTGAGCATAGCTCTCGCCACTCGCCATTCTCGAAGCCCTCAACCGTGAAGCTCTCAACACGCTGGCCCTTGGCGATATCCTCTTGAAGAAGCACGGTGTTGACCACTGCGCTGTTTGCTTTATACTCCTTCAAGTCGCCCGCCTTTGCTCTCCAAGGCTTGTTGCCTCTTACGATATAGTTGTTTTCAAAGGTGTTTTTGAGATATTCGCCAAACTCCTTGATACGCTGTGCGTCGTTCTCATGTATAAGTCCTCGGCAGTCGGGTGGAATGTTGAGAAGCAAAACGGAGTTGCTGCCAACAGAGCGGTAGTAGATGTTTACTAAGTTGGCAAGCGAGCGCACTTGTGAGTCTTGCTCCTCGTGGTAGAACCAGCCAGGACGTATCGACACGTCTACTTCTGATGGATACCAATATGCCTCATTAGCCTTAGCGAGTAGCTCTCTGCTGCCCAAATCTTTCGACATCTCCTCAAGGCCAAGGCGTCTATTCTCGGCAACACGGTCTACATACGAGCCTGGGGCTATCATCGTAGCGCTCCACTCGGTATCTCGGCCTACGCCACCCTCATTACCAACCCAGCGTATGTCGTCGCCCATGATGGCTGTCACGGCGTGTGGTTGTAGCTCCTTTACACAACTAAGTATTGCTGGCCAGTCGTACACCTGCTTCTTGCCATTAGGTCCCTCGCCACATGCGCCATCAAACCATACCTCGTCGACACGGCCATAGCCTGTTAGTAGCTCGGTTAGCTGTGCGATATATAACTGGTTGTATGCCTCGGAGTTGCCATAACACTCAGCATTTCTATCCCATGGCGAGAGGTAGAATCCAAACTTTATGTCATGCTTGGTGCATGCCTCACGCAACTCGCCTACAACGTCGCCCTTGCCGTTGCGCCATGGCGAGTTCTTTACGCAATACTCAGTCGTTGCTGTTGGCCATAGGCAGAAGCCGTCGTGGTGCTTGGCAGTGAGTATAACCATCTTAAATCCGCCCTCTTTGAGTGTGCGTACCCACTGGTCGCAGTCAAGCTCGGTAGGGTTGAATATCTCGGGGCTGTCAGTGCCATCGCCCCACTCGTTGCCCGTAAAGGTGTTCATGCCGAAGTGGATAAATGCTGTGAGCTCTAATTGCTGCCATGCAAGTTGCTGCTCGGAGGGAACAAGGCGTGATACCATGTCCACCTTCTCTTCGATTGTTGCGCCATTTGAAAATGTTACGTGCTGGGTGTAGAATTGCTCCTGCGGCGTAGTTGTACACGAAAGCATTGCCAAGGCAAGCAGTGGTGTGTAGATGATGCTTCTCATTTTGGTTGTTTGTTTAATGTTTTCACAAATATACAAAATGATAGGCAGAATACAAAAAAACAAGCGGCAATCAGAGATGATTGCCGCTTCGTGACTCCGCCAGGATTCAAACCTGGAACCGCTTGATCCGTAGTCAAGTACTCTATTCAGTTGAGCTACGGAGCCATTGCTTTGTCATTGCGAGTGCAAAGGTACATCTTTTTTTTTATTCTGCAAATATTTTGGTAAAAAAAATGCAAAAAAAATGTGGCGGAATTTCCGCCACATTGATTAGTTGTTGATTATCAGTAGTTTACTTGATATGCTTAGCGAGAACTTTTTTGATGTCATCGCCACGTAGGTTTGTTGCTACGATCTTGCCTTCAGGCGAGATGAGGAAGTTTGTTGGGATATACTCCACGCCGTAGTCGTCAGCAGCCTTGCACTCACGGCCTACGTAGCCCCATACATTAACCCATGTCATTGACTCGTTCTTGACAAACTCCTTCCATGCATCCTCACGACCAGGGCCGCAGAGCGAGATGCCATAAATCTCGAAGCCTCGCTTCTTAAACTCCTTGTAGGCCTCGACTAAGTAAGGAATCTCGTGACGGCAAGGACCACACCATGTTGCCCAGAAGTCAACGAGCACCCACTTGCCATCCTCCAATAGTTCCGACACTGATGCCTCGTTGCCGTCGACGGTTGTTAGCTTAATGTCGATATAGTTGTCGCCCTTCTTGGGCTGTTGTGCCATTGCGCAGTTGATGCATAGTAGGCACAAAATAAGTGCTAAAAATCGTTTCATACCTATATATATTATATATTACTTAATATGCTCTGCCAAAATCTTCTCGATATCATCGCCACGTAGGTTCTTAGCAACAAGCTTGCCCTCGGGCGAGTAGAGGAAGTTTGAAGGGATAGAGTTTACGTAGAACTGACGGCCAGCATCCCAGCCGCCATTGCTTGCTGTGCCCCACACGTTGATCCATGTCATTGAGTTCTCCTTGATGAACTCCTGCCACTTAGCCTCGCTACCTGGACGGTCGAACGATACGCCATAGATCTCAAGGCCCATAGGCTGGAACTTCTCGTAAGCCTTAACCAAGAAAGGAATCTCATGACGACATGGGCCGCACCATGTAGCCCAGAAATCTACAAGCACCCACTTGCCGCTCTTGACAATTTCAGATAATACTACCTCTTTGCCGCTGCCATCTTTGAGTTTAAGGTCGATGAGGTCGCTGCCGACAAAGGTGTTGCGAATGATGTTGTACTCGTTGATATAGCTATACTTCTTGTTGATGAGGTTGAAGAGCTCCTCTACACGCTTATCCTCGCCACCATACTGAATGTACATGCCGAGCATCTTGATAGCTGTGATGTTGTCACGGTTCTCGACAATCTGTGCGTCGATGGTGTCTATAAGCTGCTTGTAGGCTGCCTCGCCCTCCTCCTCGCTTTGTGTCGAGTAGAGGGTGTTGACCAATAGCGTTACCTTCTCCTTGAAGTTGCGCATGATCTCGTTGTAGCGTGTGCCGTCAATCTTTATGTGCTTGCTCTCCTCGTCAAGCGATATGGTGATGTCCTGGCTGTCGGTGATAATCTCGACGATAGGTCGGTCCTTGACATACAACGTTACAAACTGCTCGTTCTCGATGTCTACGGTAAAGCTAAAATTGCCCTCGTTGTCGGCCGTTGTTGTGGCAAGGTCGTTGCTCTGGCCATTTATGCGCAATGTTACAGCGTCGCCTGCGCTAATCTTCTTTGCCAATGAGCCGCTGATTGTGATGCTCTGTGACTGAACTTTGTCAGAGTTGCAAGCCACGCCAAACATTGCGCAGCATGCCAATAAAAGTAAAAACTTTTTCATTGTACTTATTTTTTTGTTTATCTATTTTTATTTCTTTATGCGTTCGGGGTTCGACTTTGCAAATGCCTCCCACGACGAACTTCCCTTGCGTGCTTTGCTGTCACCGCCCAAGCCTTTGCGCTTGTCGCCTGCTGTGGCACGTGTCAGCGCATTCGACGTTGTGAACCAGTGGCACAAGGCCACAGCCATGCCGTCTGTGGCATCGAGCTTGCGAGGGTGGTAGTCGGTGCCAAGTATCGAGTTGATCATCGTTGCCACCTGCTCCTTGGATGACTGTCCTCGTCCTGTTATTGCCTGCTTGATGCGTGTTGGTGCATACTCGGCGATGGGCGTATCCTTTGTGGCGCTGAGCACAGCGGCTATTGCCACACCTTGAGCTCGTCCCAGTTTGAGCATAGACTGCACATTTTCGCCAAAGAATGGCGATTCGAAGGCCACCTCTGAGGGCTGATACCCACGACATAGCTCCGACACACGCTCGAAAATATAGCGCAGTTTGTAGTGCGGGTCTTTTATTTTGTGCATATCTATCTCGCCCATGACAACTGCTTGGGGCTTGCCAGCCACAATATCTACGATGCCGTAGCCCATGTAGTTTGTTCCTGGGTCGATGCCCATTATGCGCACACGCTCGCCCACGCTACTTCTCCTCGATAGTGTTTATGCGCTTCTCCAACTCACGAAGCTTGGTCGCCATCTCGGGAAGATTGCGGAATACGGCAAACGAGCGGTGATACTGCATGCCTGGGAGTGCTGGTGAGCCAAAGCGAATCTCGCCATCGGGCACACCCTTGTCCAAGCCACTCTGAGAGCCGATCTTCACGTTGTTGCCCACAGTGATATGGTCGGCAAAGCCCACCTGGCCACCTACGAAGCAGTTAGAGCCAATCTTTGTTGTGCCAGCGATGCCCACCTGTGCCGACATCACGGTGTTAGAGCCAATCTGCACATTGTGGCCCACCTGAATGAGGTTGTCGAGCTTAACGCCCGAGCGGATGATTGTCGAGTCGGTCTTAGCACGGTCAACACATGTGTTTGCGCCAATCTCCACGTTGTCCTCGATGATGACGTTGCCCAGCTGTGGAATCTTGGCAAATGTGCCATCGGCCTTTGGAGCAAAGCCAAAACCATCGGCACCGATGACTGCGCCAGCATGAATGATGCAGTTGCGACCAATCTTGCAGCCCTCGTAGACCTTAACACCTGGATAAAGCTTTGTGCCCTCGCCAATCTCTACGTTGTCGCCGATGTAGCACTGTGGATATAGTTGCACTTTGTCGCCAATCTTTGCCTTGCGCTCAACGACTGTGAAGTCGCCAATGTAGCAGCTCTCGCCAATGGTTGCCTCCTCGTGAATAGAGGCCATCTTCGATATGCCGCTCTTCTGTGGGCGTGATGCGTTGTACATCTCGAGTAGGTTGAGTACGCACTCAGCGACATTATCCACTTTGACGAGTGTTGTCTTAACCTCCTCCTTAGGCTCGAAACTTTTATCTACGAGAACGATTGTTGCCTCGGTGGTGTAGATGTATTGCTCATATTTAGGGTTGGTAAGATATGCCAACGAGCCAGCCTTGCCGCCATCGATTGACGACACGGTGCTTACTGCGGCATTTTTATCTCCTACGATCTCGCCGTTGAGCAAACCGGCGATCATCTCAGCTGTAAACTGCATAAGTTATATAAAGTTTAATGTTATTGTTCGATGTAATCTGTGAGCTTTATGCCCTCGGGAAGTAGCTCGTCGACAGGGTGGCCAAACGAGTATAGCTCACGCACCAGCGACGAGGATATGTGCTCAACGTTGGCGGGAGCAAGGAGCATTATGGTTTTTAGCTCTGGGAAGATATGACGATTAGCACGCTCCATAGTGCGCTCATACTCAAAGTCGGTGGCGTTGCGTAGGCTTCGTATGATCGTTGTTGCGCCAAGATGTTGTGCCTCAGTTCCCGTTAGCGTTGAGTAGATGCTCACCTCGACACGCTCGTCGTGCTGATATATCTTCTCGATGAGTTGTCGGCGTGCATCAACGGTGAGAAAACCACGTTTTGCGGGGTTGTGGCCAATGGCAATGATCACCTTGTCGAAGATGCGTAGTGCCTCCTCTACCACAGCCTCGTGGCCTCGTGTAAATGGATCGAACGATCCTGGAAAAATAGCTACTCGCAGCATACCTTATATTTATATATTCGGCAAATATAATAAAAAATAGTTAAATAACATAATTTCAACGGCAAAACATTACTCATTGGGCCTCTGTGCTGCTGTTAACGCTCCTTGTTTAGTTTGCCGAGTTCTATATATTCGGTGAATATAATCTTTGTGTCGGGATTCGACGACCATACATCTTGACGTATGGCCTTTGTTCCGTAGCGGAAGAATAGAAAGCGGTGGGGTACTCGGTGGATTACCTGGTGGAGGGTGTCGTACATCTCGAGTCGATAGGTTATCGAGTCACGAGCGAGGATGCCCTCTATTGCATGATGGTCGAGTTGTTGGCCAAATATCTGCACTGTGTCATACATGATGATGGTGTCACGCAGCGGTAGGGTGGTGGTGTGGCTGCTGAGTGTGACACTCCGAGCGTAGCTCTCGGCACGACGTAGGCGTATGCCAAGCTCCTTAATCTTCTCAGCATCATGCTTTCGGGCGCTGCGTAGCTCGCTAACTTCGAGTTGTAGCACCTCGGCAGATGCTGCCCATGTGTCGGCGTGTGTTTTATATATTGCAATGTCGCTGAGTAGTGCTTGCTGGTTGAGTCTAAGGCGGTCGTTCTCGTCCTTAGTGTTGCGCAATTCGATGCTGCACATGATGCTTATGGCGGTGGCTATCGCAGCCACCCCGAATAGTAGTCTGTTCATAGGATTTAGGTTTTAAGGTTTTGGCAAATTTACAACATCCACGAGGCGATATTTTCCACAATTTGTGGAAAACGCCACTATTTGTGTTGCTTCAGCGTAATTAATTTTGAAATTGGGGCTTAAGTTCCGAAAAATTTTGTTACCTTTGCATAATGTATGGGTTGACCATACGCCTCGATTTTTGAAAATTCTAATAACCAAATAAAACATAAACAACCATTATGGCTACTAATTTTTCAGGAAAGACTCGTATCGAGAGCGATCTTATTGGTGAGTTGCAGGTGCCTGTTGAGGCCCTCTACGGCGTGCAGACATTGCGTGGAATCGAAAACTTCCCTATCAGCCGCTTCCACCTTTCAGACTATCCTTTGTTTATCAACGGTCTTGCTATGACTAAGCTCGGCGCTGCTGAGGCTAACCACCAGCTCGGCCTCTTGACCGACGAGCAGTTCGATGCTATCTCTAAGGCTTGCCTCGAGATTATGCAGGGTCAGCACCATGACCAGTTCCCTTGCGACATGATCCAGGGCGGTGCAGGTACTACAACTAACATGAACGCTAACGAGGTTATCGCTAACCGTGCTCTTCAGCTTATGGGCCACGAGCCAGGTGAGTATCAGTACTGCTCGCCTAACGACCATGTTAACTGCTCGCAGTCAACAAACGATGCTTACCCTTGCGGTATCCACCTCGGTCTTTATGCTACACACCAGGTGTTCATGAAGCACTATAACGCCCTTATCGAGTCATTCGAGAAGAAGGCGAAGGAGTTTGCTAACATCCTTAAGATGGGCCGTACTCAGCTCGAGGATGCTGTGCCTATGACTCTTGGTCAGACATTTGGCGCTTTTGCTCAGATTTTGAAGGAGGAGCGCAAGAACCTCGACTTCGCTGCTGAGGAGTTCTTGACAGTAAACATGGGTGCTACAGCTATCGGTACAGGTATCTGTTCTGAGCCAGAGTATGCTGAGAAGTGTATCGCTGCTCTTCGCCAGATCACAGGCTGGGATATCAAGCTTGCTGAGGATTTGGTGGCTGCTACATCTGATACTTCATGCATGGTGGGCTACTCATCAGCTCTCCGCCGAGTTGCTGTTAAACTCAATAAGATCTGTAACGACCTTCGTTTGTTGGGCTCTGGTCCTCGTTGCGGTTTGCACGAGTTCGACCTTCCAGCACGTCAGCCAGG
>JAEIGA010004779.1_pt1 | contig 20889 bp, 21 predicted proteins | sample 9270691 | NCBI WGS metagenome assembly JAEIGA01 (sample SAMN17057246, study PRJNA624740) | gut metagenome | biome: biome; isolation source: fecal sample | host: Bos grunniens | place: China: Xizang | collected 2019 | reverse complement strand
TACTCTTCGGACGACTTATCCTCTTTTTTCTCTAATGCATTGTTGATAAAATCGGTTTCGATTTCCTTATACGATTCGACAACATTTGTTTCTATTGCCTTGTATCCCTCAACCACACCTTTCTCTATTGACTTATAACCTTTAACAACGCCATTCTCAATCGTCTTATAGCCATTGACAACAGCCTTTTCGACTTTTGTAGATTTCAATTTAGGTTTCCCGCCTGCAGTGTCTTGTTCCAAAAATTTTTCACTAAACTTGTCTTCTATCTTTTTGTAAGTTCCAACAACGCCATTTTCAATTGCTTTATAGGTTTTTACAACTGTTTTCTCGATAGGGGAACTTTTTAATTTCAATTCTTCTTTATTCATATTCGTATCTTGAATTTGTGCATTGCTTAGCGACAATGCGGATAATAAAACTACGGATAAATTCATCATATCTTTACCTTGATTTAACTTATTCTTAAAATCTGTAACCTATTCCTATACTTGCGGTATTCTCTATCATATTTGCCACATCTGCGTTTTGCAAAGAGTTGAACATTGCGTACTTGTAATTTACGTTAAATTGCAAACCACACTTCAATTCAAAGCCTGCAATCATTCCAACGCCCAAATTCCAACGGCTTAATGAGAAGTAATTATTTTCTTTCAAGACATCGACATCATTCATCTCGGCAGTGAATAACGCAATTCCATAAGGACCTGCACCAAAATAAAAAAGTCCGCTACCTACTTTGAATTGTCCCATAATGTATGCAGGCACTTCTATTCCCCAAGTGGACAATTCCAATTCGCTTGTCAAGGTTTGAAATCCTGATTTTTTGTATTGTCCCAATAATTCGACTTGAAAGGCAAGATTTTCCAAGATATCTCTCTTCAAAAACACACCTGCATTCGCTCCAAATCCGTTTGTGGTTTCTCTTACCAAAGGAAGATTTTTGCAGATATTGAAACTGCTGTTCGCTTCTCCCTTTACACCAAAGCTTATTTTGCTTCCATCTTTTTGTGCCATTGTCGCAACATTTCCCATTGCGAAAACTGCAATCACAATCATTAAAAACTTTTTCTTCATACTTTTTTTTGTTTTTTGTCATTCTTGTTTTCGGTTGCAAAATTCGCCATAATACCAAATTTTGATTTGAAAAATAATCCCTAAAATTAGAATAAAAGTCCGATAACACTTGCCATTAAAGAAGAAAAAGCTAATTTTGCAAGAAATAAATACCATTATGAAGAAAATACCTCTACTACATTGGAAAGAAAATCTTGCGAGGATTTCCATGGAAGACCAAAGAGTCGATACGGATCTTATATATATTGATAGCTATGAAATACCTAAAATAGTAAAAGAGCCCTTCCGTATAGACGTTACAACAACCATGATATACGAATCAGGAAGTGTAGAAATATCTATTGATATGAAAAGATACAAAGTTGAATCGCCTTGCATGGTTGTAATGATGGCTGACAGCATTCTTCAATTGCATTCATATAGTGAGGATTTGAAGATGAAGGCTTTGGTATTTTCGAAACGCTTTAGCGATGATATGTTTCATAATATCCACAAACAAACCCATCTTTACATATCTAGACATAGCAGACCGGTTATTAAGTTAGATGATATAGGGAAAAACGTTCTCAAAAACTACCTTGAAACCATGCGAATGATTATTGCAAACAAGGAAAACCCATATCGATTGGAGGCAGCCAAACATTACACCTTGTCTTTATTCTTTTCATACGCCCATAACATGCACTCGGAGGATGAGAACATCGAAAGCAGAGGCATAGTTCAAGATTTTATTGCATTACTCAAAGATAATTATCGCAAGCATAGGGATTTGACATTCTATTCTGATAAATTATCAATCACACCCAAGTATTTGACAACTCTTGTTAAGGGTTCGACAAGCAAAAGTGCTCATAAATGGATAGAAGACTATGTTATAATAGAAAGCAAAGCCCTTTTGCGTTCAAGTAACAAGACAATAGAACAGATAAGCCTCGAGTTGTCATTCAACAACCAAGACGTATTCAGCAAATTTTTCAAAAGGGTAACAGGAATCTCGCCTTCGGAATACAGACGAAGGTTCTGAAAATGTTTATCTTTAGAAATAATAGCTTAATCCGAAGTATGAGCCTCGGTAAGTTATCTTTTCATTTTGATTATACCTGTCTAAAAATCCGTATTTGCTACCTATATTGAAAGCGAGTTTGTGAATTCTGAATGTAAATCCTAAAAGGAAAGAAATATCATGAGGATTGAAATCGCTTTTGTTTAGTTTTGCTCCTGCCAATCTTGCATTGAAGATATAATCATAAGCAAGTCCGAATTTAATTCCTCCTCCGCCCATAGGGACAAAGTATCCAAAGGTGTAGTTCAAAGGAATTGATATTTTGCCTCCCTCAAATATACCTTCAAACTGCTTAGTCCGTTCGTATTCTGCAAAGATTCCGAAATCAAAACTTGACAATTCGCCAGTATTGTATTGAAACATCAAACCAACATTTGAAACAAATCCATTCTTTCCCGTCATGTAGCCGCCATGATAAAATTGACATGCACTTCCTGTTGAAATCGTTAAAGCCGTTTCAAATTTGCGTATATTCTTTCGGTGCTTATATGCAATATCTCCTGAAAATCCTAAATCCGGATAAGCACTTGCGTTGACGGTAAGCCCATATACGAAATCACATATTTTATCCATACCCTCGTAATCTATCAATTCTGCATCGTCTTCAGGTTTGTGATATGGCGATTTGGTGCCTGTGGTCATTGTTATGGCAGGAATTTCCATTGAAGCAAAAGAACTGTGATCTGAATCGGTGAAAAAGGATTTCTCAAAGTCAGAAACATCTATATGAATATTTCTTTCTGTTTGATTAAATATCGTTTCCCATCCTTTAAGCATCTTTACACCGGCAATTTTCAAACTTCCATTCTTGTACCATCCTACCATATCGAGGTTAATCATCAATTTGATTTTTCCAATCTTATTAGCGTAGGCAGAATCTTTGACAAAGTGTTTGCTACCTATCAATCCTATTTCTTCAGCATCAAACCACACTAAAATGATGTTTCGATTCAGTTTGTCTTTGTTTGCTTTGAAAAGTCTGGCCAACTGTAATAGTACAGCAGAACCTGAAGCGTTGTCGTCAGCTCCATTGTATATTTCCCCATTCCTTACACCCAAGTGGTCATAATGAGCACCTATGAGAATATATTCGTCTTTGGACTTTGGATTTTCAGCTTTTATTTCAGCAATTATGTTCTTTCCTAAGCCTTTATGACATTTCTGAGTAGAGTATTCAAGAGATATATCTCTCAACTGAGAACAGATGTATTCTCTTGCTTTCTCGCCTCCGATTGTTCCTACTTTTCGTCCTTCGAAACTGTCATTGCTCAAAGCATAAACGTCTTTTCGCAGATTTTCTTTTTGTTGTGCATTTGATAAAAAGGGGAATAAGAACAATAACGTTAAAAACAAACTTCTTTTCATGGCGATAAATAAAAACGGAGTATGAAAGCAAGGACGCACCTTTCCTTCACACTCCTTCGAGTTACTGATTTATAATCTTAGAATGGTAAATCATTTTCTTGTTCAAATGATTGAGAGGAATCGAATGTTCCACCCTGCATTTGTTGTTCAGGATATACCGGTTGTTGTTGAGCTGGTTGAGCCATTGGTTGCTGTGGTTGATATACCGGTTGTTGAGGTTGTTGGTACATTGGTTGCTGTGGATATGGTGATTGAGGGTATGGTTGTCCGTAAACAGGAGCTGCTTGTGGTTGATAAGCGTTTTGCATGTGTGCTTCTACTCTAAAACAGCTCAAATCGGTGTACCAACGTTCTTGATACTCTCTTGAACGTACAGAGAATTGAACTCTGACCATTGAACCAAGTTGTAGGCTTTTTACCATGTTGATTCGAGCCTCTCCAAACAAAGTAAAGGCTGCATTAGCAGGGTATTCACCATCTTGATATTCAATAACGAATCCACCTCTTACCCAATTTCCTTTTTCCGATTGACCGGATTGTTCCGGTAATACCTTAATCAATTTTCCTATTAGTTCCATATACTATATTTTTTTCTTGTTTCTACTGTTTTTATTCTTGAAGTTATCTCGGCGAATCTTCAAATCAATTTACTCTTTCTTTATTTCTTCAACCACATATCTAACCAATCGAAGAAGTTTCTTTGCCACAACACACCATTTTGAGGTTTCAATACCCAATGTGTTTCATCTGGGAAGTACAAATAGCGAGCCGGTATTCCTCTTATCACGGCTGCGTTATATGCTGCCATACCTTGTGATGCCACAATTCTGAAATCGAATTCTGAATGTATAACCATCAAAGGTGTATCCCACTTATCGACGAACAAATGCGGTGAATTAGCGTATGACTTTTGAGCAGTCTTGTTGTCCTTTTCCCAATATGCTCCGCCTAAATCCCAATTTACGAACCACATCTCTTCTGTTTCAAGATATTGTTGCTCAAGATTGAACATACCATTGTGTGCAATGAAACATTTGAATCTCTTTTCGTGATGTCCTGCCAACCAATAAACAGAATAACCTCCGAAGCTGGCTCCCACAGCTCCCAATCTGTCTTTGTCAACATAGCTTTCCTTGCTCAATTCGTCGATTGCAGTAAAATAATCTCTCATACACTGTCCGCCATAGTCGCCACTGATTTGTTCATTCCACTCTTGACCGAATCCCGGCAAACCTCTACGATTTGGAGCCACCACAATATATCCGTGAGCAGCCATTATTTGGAAGTTCCAACGGTAAGACCAGAATTGAGATACAGTAGATTGAGGACCACCTTCGCAATATAACAATGTAGGATATTTCTTTGTTGAATCGAAATCAGGAGGGTAGATAACCCATGTGTGCAAATCTTTGCCGTCTGTTGCTTTCAACCAACGTTCTTCAACCTTTCCCCATTTGATTTTTGCCATCAGGTCATCATTGCAAGTGGATATTTTCTTTTGTTCTTTGGTTGCTTCATCGATAACCCAAATTTCATTAGGATGAGACATGCTCATCTTTTGACCAATCAACTTTCCGTCAGCAGCGAAATCAACAGATGTATAATCATGTACGCCATCTGTCAATTGCTTTATTGCTTTGTCGTCGATGTTTATTTTATATATGTTATCAACTGCGTGATAGTCAGAGATGAAATAAATCCATTTGTCGTCGTTTGAAAATTTCAATCCACCAACATTTTGATCGAAATCAGGTGTATAGTATTCCGTTTTACCGCTTTCAAAGTTGTGAACCATCAATCTTAGTTTGTCGGCTTCGTATCCGTCTCTCTCCATGCTCTCCCAAGCAATCATTTTACCATTGTTTGAGAACACCGGATTTTGATCATATCCCATCATTCCTTCTGAAAGGTTTATAGTTGTGTTATCTTCCAAACGATATAGGTAAATGTCCGAATTAGTCGAGAAAGCGTACTCTTTACCAACTTTCTTTCTGCATGTGTAAGCAATAGATTTGCTATCCGGACTCCATGTTATTTGTTCCATACCACCCCAAGGACGCATTGGAGATTCAAATTCTGTATTTTCCAAAATATTTTTTCCTTCTCCAATTTTCTTACCATCAAAGTCTGCAACAAATGGCTGAGGGATTGCATCAACCCAATTATCCCAATGTCTGTAAGCAAGATCGTCGTTTATTCTTCCGGTTGTTTTGTCCAATCCTTCTTTAAGTTTTGCATACTTGTCTTGCTTTGGCACTGCTCTTACATAAACAACCTTCGTTCCATCAGGAGAATAAGAGAATCCTTCTAAGTCTCCTTCCTTCAAATCGGAGATTGCCTTTCTTCCTGTGCCGTCTGGATTCATTTCATAGATGTTTACGCCATTTTCATCGGCATAAATGAAACCTATTTTGTCGCCTTTAGGATTCCAAATAACGTTCCACTCGCTTGAAGCGGTAGTTGTCAATCTTTGAACGTCGCTTCCGTCTATGTTCATGGTATAAATCTCGGCATTTCCTTTATTTTCGCTTATGCTATAATAGGTTAGTGTGTACAAAACCTTCTTTCCATCAGGGGAAACAGAGACCTCTCCTATTCTTCCGAAGCTCCAAAGTGCCTCCGGGCTTAACTTGCCGTCTTTAATCTCTATATTAGGTTTATCAATCACGTTTTTGTCCTGTTCAGGACGTCTTTTGCAGGCGGTAATCATTAAAACCGCAACTGCCATCAAAATAACTATTCTGTTTCTCATATACTTAATGTTTTATTATTTCGTAAGTATTATTTGTTGTAAAATTATATTTGATAGAAAAAGTATTTGCGTATTTCCTTTGAAAGAAAATCTCTATCCAATTGGTCTGATGCTTCACATATTTCTTTAACACTGCCGTCTTTGTAAAGAATATTGATTCCGGTATCTTGAAAGCTATATGCCTTGTTGTGCAATTGTGCAGATGCTGTGAAGTATCGGATTTCTTCTTCGGAACTATATTTGCACAATTCTTTCTTTTGTTCTTCCGAAAAGGCTTCATTTTGAATTATAATCTTACCTAAGCGTCGGTTAATCAAAGATGATGACAATTTTGACAAGATTGCATCTTCGTGATCTGCCCATGCTTTTACGCAACTCCAAACATCTGAATCGTCTATCAAAAGAAAATGTCTTATAGCTTCTTTATCATTTTTGCTTCTTACACCTTGCTCTATGAAATAGGCTAAATGTTTGCTTATAGTATGGTTCTGCAAGTTCAATTTACCAACAGACTGCAAGTCCCTTGCCCTTTTGAGTATATTGGTCATAAGATTATCCGCAGCAACTACTGTTTTGTGCATATAAACCTGCCAATACATCAAACGACGTGAAATTATGAATTTTTCAATCGAGTAAACGCCTTTCTCATCTACCATTAGCTCTCCCTTACCAACGTTAAACATTTTTAGGATTCTTTCTGTCCCAATAACGCCTTCACTAACCCCGGTAAAGAAACTATCTCTTGTCAGATAGTCTAAGCGATCTGTGTCGAGTTGTGAGGAAACCAATTGATGTAAGAATTGTTTGGGATAAGTGTTTTCGAAGATTTGTAATGCAGTTTCGCTGATTTGCATTTTTTTCATAAACATTGACGATAGTTCTTCGTGAGAACAGTCAAAGAAAAAGTGCTCTAAGCAATGCGAAAAGGGAGAATGTCCCACGTCATGCAAAAGAATAGCAATCAAAGCTCCGTTATATTCCTCTTCACTTATGCTTACACCCTTTTGTTTCAATACTTCCAAAGCCTGAATCATTAAGTGCATTGCCCCCAATGAATGAGAGAATCTGCTATGTTCAGCTCCCGGATAGACCAAACAACTTAAACCCAACTGCTTTATTCGTCTCAGTCTTTGCAAAGCAGGACTTTGTATAATGTCGTAAAGTTCTGAGTTCGGTATATTTATAAAGCCGTAAACAGGATCGTTTATTATTTTTTTCTTATTTCGTGTCATTGTCTTATTTTCAGTTTGCAAAGTTACTATTTCACTTTAAGAAAAACAAAATCGAAGGAAGAAAAAAATCATTCTTTTTTCCACATTCAAAAAACAATTGAACAAATCCCTCGTTTTTGCTTGCGTCTTTTCAAAACTAAGGTTAGAAAAATCGAAATGTTAAATTAAAGATTTATTAACATATTATGAGCAAAAATTGCAGGCAATGGCGAACTCTTTGTCAAATTTCAAAATATAGACACCTAATCAAATCACTATAAATCAATACCTTAATAATTTATATCAGAATTTCCGATTACCAAAACAGCGTTTCAAGTTGATTTTATCTGCATTTAAGCTCATTCAAAACGCTGTTTCAGAAAAATAAAACGCCGTTTCGATAAACCCAAACAGCGTTTTATTTTTCCAATTCTTTGTTTCGTTATTCTCAAACTTGATTTCAGCGACTTATTTCGAAGATTCAGTCGAAAAACACACCAATTTGAATTGTTAATTTTTCAACCCAAGATTTTGAATATTTTATTTGCTTGCTTCGTTTACTTGAATAAAAGAATGCTTATCGCTTAACGTCCATTACTTTCCTCAATCCGCTTCCCAAACATATGAAAGCCAAGACGAGAATCATTATCGCAAGTCCAGGGATTATTGCCATATAAGCGGCATCTAAGATTATGTATCCGTAGTTTTCCTTTATCATACTTCCCCACGAAGGCATAGGCGGCTGAACTCCTAATCCGAGAAAACTCAAACCTGCTTCCTGTAGGATGGCTGTTGCAAAGTTTGAAGCAGTTACAACACTTATAGCACCGACTACATTAGGCAGAATCTGTTTTAGTATTATGCGGAAATTACTTTCGCCAAGTGCTTTGGCGGCTTCAACAAACTCCTTTTCCTTAAGGCTTCTCACCTGTCCGCGAACAACTCTCGCAATATCAACCCACATAGTCAATCCGACAGCTACAAAAACCTGCCAAAAGCCTTTGCCTAATGCAAATGTGATTGCAACAACCAACAAAACAGTTGGCACAGACCACACAACGTTTATAAGCCACATTATGATGTTATCAACCCTTCCTCCGTAATATCCTGCAATCGCTCCAAGCGTTACTCCTATAAATATCGCGATTATTACAGATATAAAACCGACTGAAAGAGACACCCTCGTTCCGACAATCAATTGCGAAAGCATATCCCTGCCGTATCTGTCCGTTCCAAGAAGATAGCGTTTCGAAACCACATTATAATTTGAAGATTCATCTAATGTTATGATCTCTCCAGCGTTCGGATTATCACCTGTGTAAGTTTCAAAATAATGTATTCCCTCCTTGCTCCAATGTTTGTAAATGGGAATGGAGGTATATTTGGAAGGAGAGCCAAACAAAAGGTGTTCTATCCAATTGGTTTCCTTGACGGTTTTATTCTCTATTTGCAACATATCAACCTTAAAGCCAGGCTTCTCTACCGCAATCTCAAGATGTTGCTCGTTTGCAAAGGGTGTACTGTCGGGAGATATGAAATAGGAAAACAAAGCCAAAAGAGCAAACAATCCGATAACGCATATACTTATCAGACTTAAAGGATCTTTTAGCAATTTCGCCAAAATACTTTTAGAGCATTCCGAGTGTGAGTTTCGCTTCATCACTTAGATTTTCCGGAGTCCAAGCAGGTTCGAACGTGAGTTGAACTTGAACATTGTTTACGCCGTCTGTCTGTTTCAAAGCTTGCTCTACATCCAACGGAAGGTTCTCTGCAACAGGGCAATTCGGGGCTGTGAGAGTCATTTCAATAAGAACGTCGTTCGAATCGTTGATGTCTATCTTGTAAATCAAACCCAATTCGTATATATCTACAGGAATTTCGGGGTCTTGTATGGTTTTAAGAACTTGAATTATGCGGTCTTTCAATATTTCTTTCGATTCCATGCTACTTTTATTGATTTTGATTTACACTAAACGCCAAAGCATACGCCTTTAGTTGCTTTATCATGCTTAATAAGCCGTTTGAACGAGTCGGAGACAAATGTGAACTCAATCCGATTACGTCAATAAACTTCAAATCCGCTGCATAAACATCTTCAGGCTTCTGATGATTGAACACACGCAAAAGAAGAGCAATGATTCCTTTTGTAATCACCGCGTCACTATCGGCTTTTATATCCATCACTCCATCAACCATTTTAGCACTTACCCAAACATTCGATTGACAACCCTGAATCAGATTCTCCGTTACCTTATCTTTGGTGTCTATTATCGGGCAGTCATTACCTAATTCTATAATATAGGCATATTTATCCATCCATTCGTCGAATGCAGCAAACTCTTCTATGATTTGTTCTTCTATTTCTGCTATTTTCATAAAATATTCGTTCGGTTATATTAGTTTTAATATTTCTTCTATATACTCTCGGTTATTCGAAAGGCGAGGCACTTTATTTTGTCCGCCAAGTTTACCTTTTGTTTTCAACCATTGATAAAACGTTCCTTTTGGTACGCTGATAATTTGAGGCATTTTTAAGACCAAATTCTTATAACGCTTTGCCTCATAATCGGAATTGACTTCTTGAAGTGCCTTATCGAAAATCTCTGTAAAGCGTTGCATATCATCGGGAGCTTTATCAAATTCTATTATCCATTGATGGAAGATCGTATCACTGTCTTTCTCGAAAAGCGGAGCAGCAGTGTATTCATCGACTCTTGATTCGGTTTCTTTGCATGCACCATCCAATGCCTTGATTGCATTATCGACAATAACTTCTTCACCACAGGCATTGATAAAGTTTTTAGTTCTTCCAGTAATCTTAAATCTGAACGGAGTCTTTTCGGTAAACATAATCGTATCTCCAATCATGTATCTCCACAAACCTGCATTGGTGGTAATAAGCATTGCATAATTTTTACCAACTTCAACATCGGCAAGATTCAAAACTTTGGGGTTATCACTGCCTATTTGCTCCATCGGAATAAATTCATAATACACTCCATTATCCAAAAGCAAAAGCAGACTATCTGAATCAGTGCGGTCTTGCAATCCAAAAAAGCCTTCGCTCGCATTATATGTTTCCATATAGCTTACGCTTTTCGGCAAAATCTCCTCAAATTGCTTTCTGTAGGGAACAAAACTCACGCCACCATGAAAGTAAACGTCAAGATCAGGCCAAAGTTCCTCTATTCTCTTTCCTGTTTTATCTTCTATGTTTTTCAAAAGAACCATCATCCAAGAAGGAACCCCCGATAGGCTTACAACATTTGAATTAATAACAGTATCGATCATTTTCTCCAATTTACTCTCCCATTCCGGCATAAGAGCGATTTCTTTTTTCGGAACTCTGTATAATTCTGCCCAGAATGGCAAATTGTCAATTATAATCGCAGATACATCTCCACAAAATATCTCACTATTCAATTCATTTTCTTGACGAGAGCCACCCAAAGCAAGATTCATACCCGAGAAAACTTTATTCTTCGGTTTATTGTTACAATACAATGCAAGCATATCTTTTCCGCCTTTGTAATGACAGTCGTTCAAACACTCAGTGCTTATAGGTATAAATTTGGATTTTGTAGATGTCGTTCCCGATGACTTCGAAAACCATTTGATTTGAGAAGGCCATAGTACATTATCCTCTCCACTTCTTATACGTGTAAAGAACGGCAACAAACTTTCATAATCACTTACAGGTACTCTCTCATTATAATCTTGCCAATTCTTAATACTTTTGTAGTCATAGTAGCTTCCCCATATAGTATTCTTAGCAGTTTTAAGCAAACTCTTCAAAAGTCCATCCTGAACTTCTATCGGATGATTCATATAATGCTCAATTTGAGGAATCCTCTTTTGCATCAGTTTGCTCATAAAATCATTTATCATATGCTTTTATTTAGGTGCTTTTTTTATTAAAACAATTGCAATTACGCTATAAAGAAGCAACGGCAAAGCAACTGCTAAAATTGCAGGCAGATTCGCATTTGTGGCAAAAACCTGTGTCATTTTCATCAACATAATAAGAGAAAAGGCCAGCATTATGCCAAATGCAAGATTCAATCCCATACCTCCACGTTTCTTTTCCGAAGAAAGAGAAACTCCTATCACAGTTAATATTATGTAAGCAAAGGGATTCAATAACCTTTGATACTTTTCCACTTCCAACTCTGTAACAACACTACCTCCTCTCAACTTTTCTCTTCCTATAACCTCGTTCAATTGTTTGTAATCCAAAACTTCGGTTTTTATTTGATTCAAATTAAAATCGTTTGGCTGCAAACCAATATCCAGATGTTTCGATTCTCCTGTTTCAATCATCTCTTTCAGTCCGTCGATCTTCCTTATGTGATAATTTTCCATTACCCAATCTTTTGCAATTGAATCATAGATAATCTTATCGGCAGATATTTTTTCACAAATCAACTTATTGTCAAACGTTTCCAATGTAAATTTGAATCCGGTTGCAGTTGTATTGTTGTAATGTTGCACATAGACTTGTTTATCCTTTGCCGTCTGTATATGAATATTGTAGAACTGGTTGTGATATGGGTTTCTGTAATATGTTTTTTCAAATTCCAACTTCGGCACATTAACTTTTGGTATCAACACATTGCTACACCAAAGGTTTAACATACCGACAAAAATCGCACAAACAATAAACGGACGCAAAAACCTCATAAAACTGATACCACTGCTCAGAATCGCAACCGTTTCACTCCTCGAAGCAAGTTGCGAACATATAAAAACGACAGATATAAAAAAGAAAAGGTAACCGAACATATTTAGGAAGTGCGGTATAAAGTTTAGATAGTAATCAAAGATAAGACCTTTTATCGGAGCCTGATTTGAAATAAAATCATCAAGCTTTTCAGATAAATCGAAGACTATGATAATCATGCTTATCAATGCAACAGCCACAAAGAAGGTTGCAAGAAGTTTCTTTGTGATGTAAACATCTAATATATTGGCTACAAGATACTTTTTTCTGTTTTTCATTTACACCCCACTATAATCTTCTTCCCAATTTCTCAACCATTATATTCTTCCACCTCAAGAAGTCTCCTGCCAAAATATGTTCTCGAGCCTGTCGCATCAATTCCAAATAAAAACTCAAATTATGTATGCTTGCAATTTGCAAAGCGAGTATTTCTTGAGATACAAACAAGTGTCGAAGATATGCTTTTGTGTAAACATGATCTATTTCTGCCGTTCCATTAGGATCTATTGGCGAAAAATCTCTCTTCCATTTTTCATTTTTCATATTCATAATGCCTTCACTTGTAAACAGCATCGCATTACGTCCGTTCCTTGTAGGCATCACGCAATCAAACATATCAATTCCCCTTGCTATACCTTCCAAAAGATTTATCGGTGTTCCCACTCCCATAAGATAACGTGGCTTATCCTTAGGCAAAATATCACAACACAACTCCGTCAATTCATACATCATTTCGACAGGTTCCCCAACCGACAATCCACCTATTGCATTTCCCTCTCGATTTAACGAAGCTACGTATTCACAACTTTTCTTTCGCAAATCATTATAAACACTTCCTTGTACAATCGGAAATAACGTTTGTTTATATCCATATTCGCACTCTGTCTCATCAAATCTTTTAACACACCTATCCAACCAACGATTTGTCAATTCGAGAGATTTTTTTGCGTAAGTATAATCACACGGATATGGAGTACACTCATCGAACGCCATTATTATATCTGCTCCGAGCGTTCTTTGGATATCCATTACTCTTTCCGGCGTAAAAACATGTTTAGAGCCGTCTATATGAGAACGAAACACACATCCCTCTTCCGTAATCTTTCTTCTATGTCCGAGAGAATAGACTTGAAAACCACCACTATCGGTAAGCATTGGTTTATTCCAAGAATTAAATTTTTGTATTCCACCTGCCTGACGAATAACATCCAATCCGGGACGAAGATACAAATGATAAGTATTTCCAAGTATGATTTGAGCCCTAACATCTCTTTCCAATTCATTTCTATGAACGGCTTTTACCGAGCCGATTGTGCCAACGGGCATAAATATCGGCGTTTCTATTTTACCATGATCAGTTTCTATCTCACCTGCACGGGCTTTGCAATCATCTGAAACATAGAGTAGTTTGAATTCCATCTTTGAGTTATCAACAAAAAGCGTTTATAAATTTTTCGTACAAAGGTAATGCTAAAACTCGAATAAAGGATATTTTTGCCTAAAAATTTAAGTAAATTATGGATTTTCTATTTTACAAACCGACAATCCTTATTTGGATTATATTAGGAGGTCTCGCAGTTGTTTTATTGGTACAATTGATCTATTATTTCTGTATATTTGGAAAACTGATATTCAATAAAAAGAAAACAACTCTCGCAAGGACAGTTGCTGATGAGGACCTACCACCCGTTTCCGTTGTTATAGCCACAAAAAACGAAGAATACTACCTCAAAGACAAGTTAGCTTTTTTCTTGGAACAGGATTATCCCGAATTCGAAGTAATCGTTGTCAATGATGCTTCGACGGATGAAAGCGAGTATATCTTGAAAGCATTTTCCAAAATATATCCTAATTTGAAGGTTGTAAACATTGTAGAGAACGTAAACAAATTTCGAGGTAAGAAATTTCCGATTTCTTTGGGTATAAAGTCGGCTAAATATGAGCACTTGGTGCTTAGCTGTGCCGATTGTGAACCTTGCGGATTTAATTGGTTGAGAAATATCGCATCTCACTTTGATTCAAAGCACGAAATCGTACTCGGATTCGGATCATTTGCAAAAAGAAAGGGTATTTTCAATGCTTTGTTGCAATATGACAACGTAACGACAGCGATGAACTACATCGGATTGGCTCTATCAGGACAAGCATACAGAGGAGATTGTAAAAACATAGCCTATACCAAAGAATTGTTCTACTCTGTCGGAGGATTTACTAAACACTACAACATAACACTTGGCGAAGATGATATTTTCGTAAAAGACATTGCAACTTCAAAGAACGTAACCGTAGCAATGGAACCAGAAAGTTTTGTCAGCTCATCATCAAAACGAACATTCAAAGATTGGAAAGGTGAAAAGAAAAATAGAATTGCAACATTCAAACAATACAAGTCTTCGACCAAATTCTTGTTAAACTTACTTCCGATAACCACTTTTTTATTCTACGCAATTGTAATAACTTTAGCCGTTTTATCGTTTCCTTATCAATACCTTATATTGGCATTGTTATTGAAATTCATCCCTCAAACAATTATTTATTTCAAAGCCTGCAAACGCTTGGAAACAAAAAGAATTTCTATCTTTGCACCGTTGTTTGAGATTTATTTTTTGTTTTTCAATGCAAAATTAAGGATTGCATCAATATTTACGAAGTCATAAATGAGCGAAAGTTGCGTTTTATCGGACAAAGCAGGCAAAGACTATGAGTTAGTCAAAAGAGCGAGGGACAAAGGCGATCAAAAAGCCTATGCTTCTTTGATGAATACATATAGAGAGCCGGTATATTATATGCTTTTGAAGATGACAGGCAACACAACCGACGCCGAAGACCTTACTATCGAAGCATTCGGCAAAGCATTCAAAGCAATAGACACATACACTCCGAATTTTGCCTTCAGCACTTGGCTTTTTAGAATAGCAACCAATAATTGCATCGATTTTATTCGCAAAAAACGCACTCCGACCATATCAATGGATAATCTATACACAGATATAGACGGAGAAGAGATTGGGATAAACATTCCTTCTGAGAATCTTGACCCCGAAGAGTTGATAATAGATCAACAAAAGAAAGATGCGATGAGAGACATTGTAGCCAAACTCAAACCACATTACAGAGTGCTGATCGAATTACGTTATTTTGATGAAAAAAGTTATGAAGAGATAGCTGAACATTTGCAAATTCCGATCGGTACTGTCAAAGCCAAATTATTCAGAGCAAGAGAATTTTTGTTGCAATTGGTGAGAGATTGCATCGAGTTGCAATAACGGAAAGGCAATATGCAAACAGCTCAACTCAAACACTTATACGCTACAACCCAAAACGAACTTCGATACAACGAAATCGCAAGGCAGATCTACGAAACATCATTTCCAGAAGATGAAAGGCGGAATTTCGATTTACTAAAAGCCTTGGACGGAAAATCTGACTTCGATTTCTTTGTCATAACCGACAAACAAGCCAATGCGATAGGGATTATAAGTCTTTGGTCTTTCAAAGAATTTATTTACATCGAACATTTTGCGACACAACAAAACGAAAGAGGAAAAGGAATAGGCTCAAACGTACTTTCCACTCTTGCAAACAAATATTCAAAACCGATTTTACTTGAAGTCGAACTACCAGAAAATGATTTGGCAAAACGAAGAATTGCATTCTATCAACGACATGGTTTTGCCATCCAACCATACGATTACACACAACCTGCTTACGACAAAACCAAACAAAGTCTGCCAATGATTGTTATGATAAAAGCCGATTTTGAGATAACAAAAAGATTTTTCGACTCTGCAATTGCGACAATTTACAAAGAAGTTTACGGACTTTAACCCTTAAAATACAGCACGATTACAAAGTAAGAAACAATAAAAACGCAAAAAACATTTGTCGGTTTCAAAAATTGTTGTACCTTTGCACCGCAAAAGCAGATGGCCACGTAGCTTAACTGAATAGAGTCCCTGATTACGGCTCAGGAGGTTGCAGGTTTGAATCCTGCCGTGGTCACACAAAGGAGTCAATCGTAGAATTGGCTCCTTATTTTTTTAATCGCATTTTTGCAAATAAAAAACACAATCTCTTTTTCTTTGTTTCAGAAAATCGTTTCTTGATTTCAGGGAAATAAATCAAAGAAACAATTTAGCGAATCTTTGTTTCAGTAAATTGTTTCTTTGTTTTGCCGGATGTGTGTCAGCGGGCTATTTTACAGATGCTTATTCGAATGCTCTAAGAAGACAATAAAAAAATCGGATATTCATTCCATAAATGCAGAATCAATATCCGAGTATATAAAGTTTAGGAGATATTATGCGAAAGTTATCTTAGTTCAAATGGGGTATCGTTCCGCCATCGCCATCTCTGTGATTGCAAGTCGGACGACAAATAAGGATATGAGCGAATAAGCTATCCAAAGCAGGAATCTGATTAGGATTCAATATTTTCTTTATTTCAAAATATTGTTCGACCGAAAGATGTAGCAGTTTGCCTTGACATTCGGCAACTTTTTCTTCTAATTGCTTCAACTGAATGCTATCACTTGTGTTTCTCATCAACTCGCTCATCAACCTTTCTTGGTTTATATGCAATGAATCGGCAGCTAAAATAGCCTGGAATTGATATTTTTGCTTTATCTGCTCATATTTTTCTTTCTGATTATCGGTCAATGACAGCGTTTTTGTCAAATAACAACCCGATTCTTTAGCAACTATACACGTTGTCTTGCAATCGTCCTGCGACCTTTCAGCAAAAAGCCATACGTTTATTGCAGTCAGAATAAGCGTAAGCACAATCAAGATTATCGAATACGTCTTTTTCATATCTGTTTATTCTTCTTTTAATAATTCTTCCGGATAATAATCAGACAATATGTCAAAGTAATTCTCCTTTGCAAAGGCGTGATACTCTTCATCGTTGAATCGCTCTGAGGTTTGCACCTTATCGACAGAGGCAAACAAAACAAAATTCAACACCGAAAGCAAAGCTATCAAACAACAACAAAGTTTCATACCAACCCCAAGGGCATTCGGCAATTTGTTTTGCTGTTCTTTTTCTATGCGTCTGCATATACTGTCAAACATTTCTTGATTGCTTGCAGTTATTCTGTCTTTCGCTATAATATCTTCTATTTTTCCCATCCCAAAAAGTCTTTATCAAATGTTCTTATGTGATTTTCCATGTTTTTTTTCGCTCTATGAATCGATACTTCCACCGATGCAAGAGAGCAATTCATTATATTTGCTATTTCTTTCTGTGGCAACTGCTCATACATGTAAAGAACAAATGCCGTACGTTGTTTTGCCGGCAAACGAGACAAGGCTTTGTCCAGATACTCTTTGTATTGCTGTTCTCTTAAATCCCAATCCGTTTCGGCAATACTTCTATTTTGTTCGTTTTGTTTTTCTTTTCTAAGAAATATTCTTCGAACTTTTTGCTTCTTTACAAAGTTTAAGGATTTGTTTATCGCTATTCTGTAAATCCAAGTCGATAATTTTGACTTTCCTTTGTAACTTCCGATAGAACAAAACACCTCAACGAATACCTCTTGCGTTAAGTCTTCGGCATCAAACTGATTTCTGACAATCGCATAACAAAGGTTCAGAACGCTCGAATTATACTTTTCAAACAGTTCTCTAAAAGCTGTTTTATCTCCCTTTGCTATCCTTTCGGCTTGCGCAAGTTCTTGTTCCATCTTCCTAAAAAAAACGGCAGCAACTCTCCATCGAGTTGTTGCCGTAAGCTTCATCTGTTTTCAGTTTACTTCTTTACAGATTTTACTTGTTTGTGGTCTTTGCATTCACCTTTGCATTTGTGATTTGCATCCTTGCTTCCGCAGTTGTGAGTCTTTGTTGTCTTAAGATCTTTCTTATGATTTTTGCAATTACCTGTGCATTTGTGATTTGCATCCTTGCTTCCGCAGTTGTGAGCTTTCGCTTCTGCACCATCTTTCTTGTGATTCTTGCAATCACCTGTGCATTTGTGTTCTACCTTTTGTGCATCTTTTGCAACTTTCTTTACAGGCTCTTGAGCCATTGCAACAAGCCCTGTCATTGCTAGAGCCATTGCAAATACTATTACTTTCTTCATAAAAGTTTGTTTTTGGTTTTACAATTATTTTACTATTAGACAACAAAGGTAAACAAATTCTTACACTCCCAATGTTTTTTTTCGTTTTTCTTTTGTTTTTGACAAGTAAACACAAACAAATATATTATCTTTGCAAGCACTAAACAATTAAACAACAACAAAATGTTAATGTTCAGAAAGGCTGCTTTATTTTTGTGTATGACACTTTGCTTTATCTGTAATGCAATGGCACAAGGCTATGATGATAATTTCGAAAAACCAATCGTGAGCGAAGATGGCAAGTTTCGCTATTATGAATTACCTGCCATAAAGACAACCGAAGGAGAATTGATTTTCTTGGATAGAAACCTCGGTGCAACAAGCGGATATGTAGGAACAACCGATTCTTGGGGAGATTTGTATCAATGGGGCAGAATGACAGACGGACATGAAAAGCGTTACTCCGATACGATTTTAACCTTATCCGATACATACGAAGCTGGACACTCTTTGTTTATTGTAGATGAGAAAAAAGCAAACGATTGGATGTTGCATCCCGATGATGACTTATGGCGAGGTGAAAAAGGATTAAGCAATCCCTGCCCTTGCGGTTATCGATTGCCCACAGAAAAAGAATGGAGAGCCTTGTTGAGTCTGGGATATGAAGTAAAAACAACCCCGGAAGGCTTTTACTATCTATCAATTGCCGATGGGCAATTATTATTACCTGCTGCGGGATTAAGAAATGCTTACACAGGAAATTTCCAACACATAGGCACACGAGGATATTATTGGGGTGCGAATGCAATCAGCAGAGGCACTTCGGCATGTATTGATTTCAACAAAGACGATATTACAACCAACATAAGTATTTTCGGTTTCAGAGCATTCGGCCGAAGTGTGCGTTGTGTAAAAGACAATCAGTAATTAAACAATTAAAGCAATATGTATATATTAAAAGCAATTGACGTTTGCAAGCAATATTCTTCTCACTTGGTTTTAGATAAAGTATCAATGGATGTCGAAGAGGGAGAAGTATTTGGTTTATTAGGACCAAACGGAGCAGGAAAGACAACACTGATTCGAATGATCAACAAGATAACTGCACCGGACAATGGAGAGATTTTGTTTTTCAACAAACCGATTCGACAAGAAGACACTGCACTTATTGGTTATATGCCGGAGGAACGAGGTTTATACAAAAAGATGAAAGTTTCCGAGCAAGCGCTTTATCTTGCCGAATTAAAAGGTTTAAGTACGAAAGTTGCCAAAGAAAAATTACAGTATTGGTTCGAACGTTTGGAAATTACATCTTGGTGGAATAAACGTTTGGAAGAGCTTTCCAAAGGTATGGCTCAAAAAGTTCAATTTATCACAACAGTTTTACACGAACCTAAATTATTGATATTCGATGAGCCTTTCAGCGGTTTTGACCCTGTAAATGCAGAACAACTTAAGCAAGAAATACTAAACCTCCGCAAAAACGGCACTACGATTATTTTTTCCACACACAACATGTCTTCTGTTGAAGAAATATGCGACAGAATCGTACTTATAAACAATGCAAAAAAGATATTGGAGGGCAAAGTCAGCGAAATAAAACGACGATTTTGCGATAACATTTTTGAGATCGTTACTCCAATCGTAAATGACTTACAATTGCCATACGATTGTAAAATTTATGAAAGTAAATGCAATGATTCCCTTCAAACAATCAAAGTAATGATTCCCAAAGGTCGCAATGCAGATTTGATAAATCAGATATTACAACAGACAGATTTGATTTCATACAAAGAGCTTTTGCCTTCGATGAACGAGGTTTTCATAAAAACGGTTACGAAAAATGAACAAAATTAAGATTATAATAAAACGCGAATACCTTACAAGGGTTAGAAAGAAGTCGTTTATCGTAATGACATTCCTCGGCCCCATATTACTGTGTGCATTATGCGTTGTACCTATTCTTTTAGAAGAATCCACAGAGACTAGGTCTGAAATAATAGTTGTGGATAACACAAACCTACTTTCAAAATATTCCCTTAACGATTCGGATTCCACATCCTCAAATAAAGAAAGCGATGCCGTTCCCTTGTTCAAAGGAAGATTCAAATCCGATGACGCAATCAAGTTCGAATATCTTGATGACATTGAAACCGCACAACGACTACTCGAAGATAATTCCTGCGATGGAGTTCTCGAAATCGTGAAAACGAACGACACTCCGCCGATCAAAGGATTTATGTATTACGGAGAAAACGAGCCGGGAATGAAAGTGCAGGAAGGGATCAAGAATCAACTTGCCAATATCCTCAAAGACAACATCCTTCGCTATGATTACGGGATGAACAACAAAGAAATAGATTGGATAAACAACCCAAAGGTGGATTTTTATACCAAAAACATCTTAACGGGTGAGAGTTCATTCAACGAAATCAAAATGTTGTTGGGTATGATAGGCGGTTTGATGATTTATTTATTTGTTTTCATTTTCGGAGCCTTGATGACAAAAAGCGTAAGCGAAGAAAAAGTAAACCGAATTGTCGAAGTATTGGTTTCAAGCATCAAACCGGTACAATTACTTCTTGGAAAACTGATTGCGATTGGCTTGGTTGGACTTACTCAAGTTGCAATGTGGGTTATTGTT
>JAEIGA010004778.1_pt1 | contig 20889 bp, 18 predicted proteins | sample 9270691 | NCBI WGS metagenome assembly JAEIGA01 (sample SAMN17057246, study PRJNA624740) | gut metagenome | biome: biome; isolation source: fecal sample | host: Bos grunniens | place: China: Xizang | collected 2019 | reverse complement strand
TTATCCAGCAGATGCAGGAGGATACCGGTGCTACCATTACCATCGACGAGGAAGATGGCGTTGGCAAGATTCAGGTCAGCGGTCCTAACAAGGAGAGCATCGACGCCGCTATCGCCAAGATCAAGGCTATCGTGGCTATCCCCGAGGTCGGCGAGGTTTACGAGGGTACCGTTCGCAGCATTATGCCTTACGGTTGCTTCGTAGAGTTCATGCCTGGCAAGGATGGGCTGCTCCACATCTCTGAGATTGACTGGAAGCGTCTCGAGACCGTTGAGGAGGCTGGCATCAAGGAGGGCGACAAGATTCAGGTGAAGCTCCTGGAGATTGATCCTAAGACCGGTAAGTTCAAGCTCTCTCACCGTGTACTCATCGAGAAGCCCGAGGGCTATCAGGAGCGTCCTGCACGTCCTGAGCGTGGTGAGCGCCGTGAGCGCCCCGAACGTGGTGAACGTCGTGACCGTGGTGAGCGTCGTGACCGTGGCGAGCGTCGTCCCCGTCCTGAGCGTGGCGAGCGTCGTGAGCGCAACGAGGAGTATCATGAGCCCACCAAGGAGCCCAAGGATTTCACTGACGAACTCGACAAGATGGACTTCTAAACAGAAGTAGAAATCACTATAGCTATTCGCCAGCTCATCAGTCAGATTGGGCTGGCGATTAGCATTATTATAAACGCTATAATGAAAACCATACTAACAATTCTGCTGCTGTCATTCTTTGCTACCAGTAGCTTTGCGCAAGGCACGTTGGAGGACTACAAACGGGCTAATGCCGTACGTGTCAACTATTCATGGAAGATGGGCAATGGCGCTACGGCAGTCTACGTAACGTCCAGTAGTGCAGAAAAGCACCTAGTATTATTATCGCGATTATTATAATCATGCTGCAAAGTTATAAAAAATCTCGGACTTTTCAAACAAAAGCCCGAGAAATTGCAAATTGCAAAAATTGCATTTATTACTTAGATTACTTCATAAATAAGACAATACACATCATGATGGCAAGTAACCAGCCTACAACCGTACAGATTGTAAACTTATTGACCATTTGTTTCTGCTTGTACTTAAGTCGCATAATTTCGTTCAGGTTCAGCATGTGCTCACCGAAGTAGTAATAGAAGGCATCTTGCACAATGTTCTTTACATGTTTTGCAATCCGCTGACGGTCTGCCTCTGGCACTTTGAAGAACGACTCCCCATACTCGCCCGTTGGCGAAATCCCCCACTCTCCGCAGTTGCATTGGAATTCGTAGCGTTCGTTCTCAACTTCGCCATAGCTTTTGCGACGGAGATTGCAACTGAATTCAATCTTAACCACGCCCTCCTTCTCGTAAAGTTCACGGGCACGTTCTTCAATCTTCTTGGCATTCAACTTAGCCATAGAAACAAGACTATTATAATCACTTTGCGTCAGTTCCACCTTAGGATTAACGTAGGTGTTTTTTAGAATTTTTTCTATCATATTCTTATAATTTTTATTTGTCACAAATAGGTCTGTGTAGTTTCTGATTCAGCTGATTTTGACTTTCTAAGCGCACTCAGATACATTTGAATGAACGGGAAGTTTATTTGCAAATGTTCAAATAGATGCTGTATGTCGTGAATGAAATCGACGTGCACAAAATCAACCATAATATGCCGGCCACATTTAAAGGCTGTCACTGAGAAATCTGTGTAGTCGATGACAATGTATTTGCGCGACTCCATGTCTTCATACCGAAACATATCCTCGTTAACCCTCTTGAAGCCTATTGCCAACAAAATGCGTCGATTTATTGAGATACCTTTCAATTGAGTACCTAGAAAATGACGCTTGCGCATTTTTACAAATTCAAGGGTGCCCTCGATTATCTTCACATGATATCGATTAACAATCGATTCCGTTTTTTCATCCCACACCTGTAACACTCCGCAGATTCTTCCAATCTCTTTATCGGGTGTTATGACGTAATCGTTAATATGAAATTCTACCTTATTCATTCCCGTATACCTAAAAAACGTTCATACCAAATCTTCATCTCCATCTCCTTATTATAGTGAGTTATAGCCTTGAATTTTAGATTTTCACTAAACGGCCTTCTATTAGCAAACGGACATGTATTACAAGTATATAAGGGGGATGCACATGTCCCCAGCCCACAAGGCTGAACCAACTTTTTTCCATGTTGAGGGTTTACTATATAATACAGTTCATCCAAGAAGTTAACACAACCCTTATTGGGGCATTTTAGCCCTGCTGTAAATGCCTTTGATTCAAGAATTCTTGCAACGTCTGCTGCGTCCTCTGTATCAATTTCAATTACAAATAATTCTTTTCCCATAATTGTTAATATTTAAATTGGTATTGCTATTTTTTCCATAGCTTCCTTGAAGTCAGCAATAAACTCCTGTGCGAAGCCTTTCCAAATGTCGGCTGGATAACCTTCAATATTCTTTTCAATCCATTCGACTGCATCATCGATTTCAATCATTATCTTCATATCTTTCCAAATAATAGCTTACTGATGATGTATCTAAAGCCGCGCAGATACATAGTATATCTCCATGGCAAACATGAGGGAGCCTACACTGACTACATCCTAATACATTCACACCTCCCACTTTCTTTGCAACATAAGTTACACCGTCGATTTCAATTGGTGCCCCTGCACGAGCCAGGGACACCAACTTTCTTAAATTAATGTATTTTATCGCCATTTTCTTGAGGGTCATTGATTGATGCAAAATCCGTTGTGTTTTCGCGAGCCATTATATAACCCTTATACATAGCACACCAGATGCTTGAATCGTTTGACGGGTTATATTCGTTTCCATTCTCCATAGCGCACATTGCACCCATGACACTAAGCATAACCATTGTATCACTGAATTTGACTTCCTGCGAATCCTTCAAGCCCGTTTGCTTGCAAACGAAATTGATATACGCAGTTGTATTGTTTTCAGTTGCAGGTGCCCATTTCGCAACTATCTGTGCAATGGTGTTGCATTTGTATACATTGATATACTTCCTTAGCAGGCATGCAGCTGCACGGAATCCCCACATCATGTCTTCAAATGCCGTGAAGCGTCCTTTGACACCCTTCAATTGACCATGCCAATTGTTTTTAGGGGAATATACTATGTTTAAGGGATTGTTGTTTCTAATACCTAGAGGTATTGTTTTCGTTGTCTTCGCCATAAGTTTTTACAAAGTCTAAAATTGAACCATTTTCTATTTTATTTTTATAGTCATTTTCGAGAATCATCGTGTTGAACCTAACAAGCGCACATTGGTATGTTTGCTCGTTAAACTCGACACATGAAACTTTCAAAAGTGTGATGAGAAGTGAACGCAGTCTATCTTTGCGTTCGTTATAGTCCACGTCATATAATGGGAAATAGAATACCTGATTTCGTCCACAATAAAGCTCCGCATCAGACAAAGGTATGTCCATATATTCAACCATAAACAACGTCAAGTCCATGTAGCCGCGTGGAAAAGCAAACAGCAGCTTCACAAAAACGTCGTAGTAAGCATCTTCATCGTTGGCATACAGCAACGGTGTTTTCGTCTGCTTATCCACCAACAGGAAAGGATTTACCTTTGCTGCAACGTTACGCAACTTTCGAAGATGTTCCTTTTTCATTTTTCGTCTTCTTATAGTTACCTTTGGAAACAGTCTGAATGTAGCCGAATTTTTGCCATTGAGACGTAATATTTCGTACTGGTGTCTTGATGCCAAGACGCATGCATTGCGTCATTACGTCCTCCTTAGAAAATTCGTCAGCAAGAGATTGGAACAAGCTCTTTTGAGGCAAATTCGGTGTGTCTTGGGCAATGTCATTATATGCCTTGCCCCATAGTTTCATCATGTTTTCAATGTCATTATCCATGAACCATGTAATGAAGTCACAGCATTTTTTCAATTCAGCTGCTTTGGGCTGGTCCCACAACGTCATGCAAATGAGACCCAAACGGAATCCCCTAACAGCACAACGACGTCTGAATACGTCACGCGCTTTATTGTAGTCACGTGCTGACAACTTAAGCTGACGTTTCAACCAAGTCAAAATGGTCGGCTTTAGCCAATCCATATCAACGGTCTTGCGTGGTCTGAAAGTGAAATGCCAATCAACATCTTCATCGAATTTCTTCGCATCATTGATTAACGATACCTCAGACGGCAGTAAGTCGCATGGCTCCATGTAGGTGTTTCGGTCGCATCTATCCATGTACTTTCTGATAACCTCTTTTTGCTTGTCGGATAGATGCTTCCATACGGGCGCATCTGCAAACTCTTGGTTATCAATAGAGCAAAAAGAGCAACGAGTTACAAGACCGTTTTCAACGTTCTTGAAGTAGTTCAAAACTTGTGGCAGCGTTCCCGTTATCAGAACATTCCAATAGAGGTTGACTGAACCTTTCACCGTGTTAGCAGACTTAAAGTGTTGTCCGTATTTGCCGTTATCCCAAGCTATACGTAACATATCATCCTTATTACCACCTGCTGCCTTTACACCTTTCGCCCATGAATCCATTTCAGCGGCATAGGTAAACATGTGATAACCATGATTATCTTTCTGCTTCGCCAAAAACTCCGCTTCTGAATTCTTCGGCTCGATGATACGCAAAGAGGTGTGTGGCTCTTTCGGTGCTTTATCGTTTGCGCCTTTCTGATTGACCTCGTTAAGGAAAAGCTGTTCACGCGCCTGCTGTATGAAGTCGCGTGTACGCAGTTTATCAAACAACATTTCCATGTAGCGACCGATGAAGCCTTTACCCGTTCCTGCTGGTGCGTAGATGATACTAAAGAATGAGGTTGTATGTTTCGACCAGTCTAGCCAATACGTTGCTTGAACGTATGAGGATAGTGTACCCATGATAGGGAGCAAACCAACCATCATCGGAAACTTGAAATCCTTGGGGGCTGAACCAATAAGTTCACGGAATACGGGTGGCATCCACGGCAATTTGTCATCTTTGACTTCAACGTTATCAGCCATCAGATAATCAGATAGTGAATGGTTTGTGCCTGCTCCCTTATAGAATCCATTGTCTTTTAGGAAGAAATAGAACTCCTTAGGTAACTTGCTTAGAGTGTTCACACGGCAGATACTTTCTATCTGAGACCAACATTCTTCAGGTGTATGACCGAATCGAGGAAGTAGGCAGAACAACACGCGCTTGTCGTTATTACAGATATTGCGGAAGTTCTTTATAAGGTCGTTGTAGTAGTTGTGCACCTGCATCTTGCCGGGCGCACCCTTTTCTTCAATGAACCTATCAATGATTTTTAAGATTGGAGTGCCGCAATAATCAAGGGCCTTTATTTCAAGTTCTTCTTCCTCAGTGAAATGCGGATATAATTCATTGGACGATGAAGACGAACTTGCTTGCTCTTGGTGACCTTCGGTTTCGTTCTTGTGTTCCTCAAAAACGTCTAGTTCAGCACGTTCAAGACCAAGGTTGACAATAGTGCCCTCGGGTTTCTTGGTGTACTCAGTCATCAACTGGGCATTTTCAAAAAGTAGCTCAGACGGCTTGAAGAAAAATGAGATACGCGCTAAATCCTTACACGGAGCATCAAATTCACCATGCTTAGAAAAATGCAACTTATTATTAAACCATTCCATTTGGTCCGACAAATCTTTCATGTCGGGCTGTGCCCAGATGACACCACGTAGGCCGTGACCACTGGGTGTTATGTGCCATAACAAAACATTGTCAAACCACCATTCATTTCCAAGGATTTCACATGCATCATATAGAATGCGTTCGTATGCATCTTTGGGGTTTTCTACATGGTCGATATCAATCATAACTGCCTGCGTCGGCTTCATCCACTTGTTAGCACGTGTCTTCATACATTCACCAACGTAGCAAATGGCAGGTAACTGCGCTTTTGCGTCCTTATCGCCTTGGCGGTATCTCTCAATTAAGTCGGTGTTCGCTTTCGCTTCACACATGGTCTTAATCGATGACCATTCAGTTGGGTGGGGCTTCACACCCGGGCGAATTACCCCACCCTTCGTTCTAACTGGATAATAAACATCAAATTTCATAATCTTTCAAGAAATTAAAAGCTATGTTGAATTTATCCATGAGAAGTCTGGCCATCTCAGCTTCAGACAATGTCCTATCCAATTTCAAATTGATTAGAATCAGATTTTTTGTTTTCTTGATGGTAACACCATCTTTTGACATAACTATCTGTTCTCGACCTGCCTGCGAGCCTGTGGCCTCGGGTTCAAAGCAAAACTGCTTGTACTCGTTGATAAAAGCGTAACCTTTGTAACGCTTGCCAGGCTCCATTTCTTCTTTGATAAATTTCTTAGCCATAATGTTAGTGTTTTACATTAAATACTGGGCATTTGAGAAAGTTTACAGCATAACAGCGAATACGACGTTGCATAATGCTGTTGCACTTAAATTTCAAAGCATCAGATATGACCGAAGGCACGGTAGAGAATTTCTCCATTAATGCTTTTCTATCCAACGCAACAGCATATATAATCTGCTTATTCATATTAGAAGGTTTGAGGTTCATCATCAAACAAGACATCAATTTCGACCACCCTAATACTCTGAAAGGATTTGCCCTCGTTAGTTGTACGAATGGAAGCTGAGAGTTGGGCAGAGATAAGACGTTTGCCGTCATACTCTCCCTTAGAGATTTTTTCGGCTATCTTATCGAAAGCCACGCATAGAACTTGGTCACTACCTGAGGAAATGACACAATCGACGAGTTGAGTTTTGCCCTGCGTGCCGTTTATCTCACGGGGCTCTGTCTTGGAAACAAGTTTGCCAATTAAATGCATAATGTTTAAAATTAAAGGGTTAATACTATGCCATGCGAACATGGCGATTCAAAATTCTCATCTGAAAAAAGCACTGATAAATACTAAGGCAATTAAGCCCAAAGTAAAGGTGATACCAATCAGCACAATGAGACAGCTTGAGACAAGCTTCTTTGCCCTGTAAGCTGTCATGTCTTGTAATAAGATTTCTTTCTGCATAATGTTGAAAATTTAAAGTTTCACTGAAATTTTCGGCAAATATACGACATGTTAATATAAAAAAAAAAAAAAACAATTTTTCTTAATAATATTTCACACTTTTTAAACAAATAATTGCACGTTTAGAGTGCAATTTTTGCAATTTGCCATTTGGCTGGTGTTGGCACGGGGGTAATGTATATATAGGGGAGTAGTAGAGAGAAAATTCATTTTTAACTTTTATTTACATTCATTATAGCCATTGTGAGAATGCCCGTGAAATTGCAAGTTGCAAAAGTTGCAATAGTTACGGATTCAATTTCGTAAAAAAATACGAAAATTACTTTTCCACGGAAAAGCTTTTTTTTATCAATGAAAGGCTGTAATTTTGCAGCCGAAAGCGTGCGGGCTAGCTTCTCACGGTGCTACAACAGGTCAATTCCCATTCACCTCCCATTCACCTCCCAAGATGCTCCCAAGGAATTCGCTTTAATTATTCTATAATTAAAACTGCGTAAAATTATGGCAAAAGTAGGTAATCTACAGCAAGGCTATGTTGGCAAACTGGATGGTCAGTGCTACTTCAAGGGTGCTGACGGTAAAACCCAAGTTCGAGCCATCACGGTTCCGAAGAATCCTAAGACGCTGCAGCAGCGTGTGCAGCGTGTCATCGCGAAGACCGTGACTGCCAACTACAAAGCAATGAAGGCCATTGCCGACCATGCGTTTGAGGGTCGCTCTTTGGGCTTCAAGTCAATGAATCGTTTCCGTGAGGTTAACATGCGTCATTTCCGGGAGCGTGCAGCCTATCTGCAGCAGGAGGGAATCTCCTTGTATTCCTTCTACAACTTCTGTGGAATAGGAAGCGACAAGTTCGTACCCGGTGCCGTCTATGTGTCAGAGGGTACCTTGAATCAGGTTTACACGGGCATCAACGATGCTTATCAGGGAACCGTGAACATTGAGGGTAACACGTATGCTCAGGTGATTGCAGCTCTGGGCGCACAACGTGGAGACCAAGTCACCTTCCTGACCGTCGAGAAGAACCTGAACGGCAAGTATGAGTTCAAGTACGCTCGCGTAATCCTCGACCCACGTAATGGCAACGGTGCAGCTTCTTTGGATTCTCCATTCGTAACCGAAGGCGCTATCAACTATCCCAACAGCCGCAACAACGGTAGCTTCGTTACCTTGGCTGTTGACGGTGCAACTCTAAAGTTCAAGCTGTCAGAAGGTACCGTTGTGGCTAGTGGTATCATCATGTCGCGTCGTAGCGGTGACAAGTGGTTCCGTTCTACCTGTCAGCTCGCTCTGAGCGAGGCTGGTCTTGGTTCAGACAAGCTTTCTCTGCTGACTGCAGCAGAAAACGCTGACGCTGCCGTGTCTCTCGACCTCGACAGCGAAATGTATCTGAACAATGCAGGTACAGGTGGTAGTGAGGGAGCTAGCGCACCCGTTGCACCTGCAACAGGCGCACAGCTTTCAAACTCAGCACTGATTAACGGTGCCACTCAGTCTATCGCAGGTGGTTCAGTGAACACTACCTCCTTGACAACCGTTCAGCTGAATGGTGCTCGTCTCGACGAAGCTACCTTCAAGGCTACCAAGAACGGTGGTAGTGATATCGCACCTACGAGCTCAACAGCTCAGGCGATAAATTGGACCTTCTCGGAGGCTGCTGCTGTTGGAGACGTCTATCGCTTCTACAAGGACAACACGCTTGTCTTGACAATCAATATTGTCCAGTCAGGCGGTAGCGGTGGTGATGAGTTGGACGAGAACTAACCGATTAGCGGGTGGAGCAAAACTCCACTCGCTTTCTAAATCCTTACAGTTATGAAAAAAATCAATTGGTGGCAGGTTGCTGCCGAAGTTTTAAGAATTGTCATTGCTGCCCTTGCAGGTGCAGGTAGTGCAGCAACTTTGGTTTAATATGGACGCAACAAAGAAAATTCAATACGTTTGCGCCGTTCTGCTTGTAGTAACGAGTATCGTAATGGTGGCATACCAAGTCTTTACAATCAGTGACGTGGCTAATGGCCTTCTAATGTACGTCGCTCAAGCCTTTTTGTTAGTCGGGTCGATTTTTGGTTTGTCCTATTACATCGAAAGAATAACTGCTTCTCTAAAGCGTTGAGATTTGTTTTTCATATTTACTAGTGTTACGTAAATGGTTTCACGGAAATTGGGTTCGTCGAGATGACGAATCCATTTTTTTGCAATTTTTGCAATTTGCAATTTCTCGGGCGTTTTATCTTTCTCGTTAGTGCCGTAGTTACCGTCAGCAGCTTTCAGTTCCCATGCCACGACAGCACCGTCGCCACCATGAGCCAGGGCACGACAGCCAGTGATGGTTTCAAAGGCATTGCTGTCCGTATAGGGAGCCCAGAGTGCAAACTGCGAAGTGGTGTTACAAATGGTATAGCCGTTGTCAAGTGTGTAGACGGCATCGTCAGAAGCACCAGGATAGGTCTTGAGATTCTTCCATAACTGGTGGTTGATGTCGTAGGCAAAGAAGTGCCAGGGGTCGTCGCCCATCAGGTCGGAGCCTTCACCGCTTGTGCCGCCCCAGCAGTTATTAGGGAATGCATCTGCGGGCATAGCACCGAGGGCAATGGCGTAGTTGACGGCCGAGCGACTCAACACAAAGGCACCACCCTTCTTCCAGAAGTCTTTCATTTTGGGCAGGGCCGTCATAGCTCCAGTGGCAGCTTCGGCAAAACCATTGTATGTGCCGTATGCGGGGCTGTGACGATGGAAGAAGATGAGGCGGCACTCATCAAGCGAGATACTGCCGCTGGCCACCATATCCCATGAAGCATAGGCGGCACCCTCGACGTTGCCGGTGAGCCACTTGGCAGCAGCCTTCTCTTCATCGTTCAGCAGCTCTACGTTCTCTGCATCACCTACGAAGATGGCTACCGGATTCTCGATGAGCGACACGTTAACGGTATAGGTGTTGGTAGCCGTATTGTCAGTCAGTGTCAGTTGGAAGGGCTCCGTAAAATTAGCATTGGTTCCACTGGCAGGGCTACATGTGGCATCCTCGCTGCATTCCACCTCGAAAGTGGCATTAGAGAGGTCGATGCCGCTATTGGCCATCACTGAAACGGTGACGGTCTTATCGTCCTGATTGATGGCACCCTTGACGCCTTCGAGGATGAACAGCTTCAGCAGAGCCTCGTCGTTGCGGACTGACAACTGATAGTCTCTTACGAGGTCGCCATTCGTGATGTGCAGGTTGCGGTCGGCATCGAAATTCAAGTGGTCACCCACCTTGATGTCAGACTTAGCTCCTGACGACATGGTGAGAGCGGTCACCTCCATATCGTTCTTCATGTTGAAGTCTACAGGCACCTTGACCTTCACCAGTCGCTTCTCGTTGTTGATGACACCTTCATACTGGCCGTTGAGCACGAACTTCTCAACAAGGCACTGGCCACTGACATTGATGCTGCCCGTATGGTCGTCGCTACAGGAAGTGAATAAAGGTAAAAGGGTAATAAGGTAAAAAGGTAAAACCTTCTTGGCAAAATCCCTAACCTTATAAAATTTATTATTTGTCTTCATAACTCTTTAATTTTTTAATTTTTTACTTTTTTAATTTTTTACCTTTATTACCACTGTCCACAATTCTGTGTGTAGCGTCCGTTAGCGATAGACATCTGATCGTCGGGAATAGGCAGATACTCGTTCTTGTTGGCAGTAAACTGCGAACCCTTGAGGAAGTTCATCTTCTCGCTCTCGCTGCTGTAGAAGTGATTCAGCACGGTAGCGGCATCACCCCAACGGACAAGGTCGAAGAAGCGTTCACATTCCATGGCAAGTTCTAAGCGGCGTTCCATCTTTACTATCTTCATGGCTTCATCCTTGGAATACGTTCCATTATACTTGCTGATGGCATAGTGAACACCATACTTGTTAGGATAATTGGCAACGACACTACCAGAAGTCATGCCGGCAGCACGGTCGCGTAACTGGTTGACGAGTGCAATGGCTTCAGTGGTCTGTCCCAACTGGACCAGAGCCTCGGCACGCATCAGCAGCACATCGGCATAGCGCAGCACTACGCGGTTCATCGATGAAGCCCACTGGTTGTCGCAAACAAAGAGGTAGTTGTCAGTCAGGGCAGGGTCGATGTTCTGCTTCAGCGAGACATTGTAGCCATAAGAACCACCTGAACGACTCCAGGTATTAGTCTTGCTCATCATAAAGCTTGGATTGAACATATAGGGAGTGCCCGGTACACCTACTGTCACAAAGAGGCGTGGGTCGACAGTCTCGGCAGAACCAACGGCATAGTCGGTAGTCGGAGCATTGTCAAAAACGGGCAGGCCGTCGCTGTTGGTACGATAGGCGTTGACAAGGTTGATGCTGGGCTTGTAGAAGTCGCAGCCGCTGTCGTGAACCTTAGGAATACAGGGTACGATGAGACGGTAGCTGAAGTTGAGGTTGCCCCAAGTGGTACCATCATTCTTTGAGTACTGAATGGCCCAAAGACTTTCCTTGCCATTCTCATACTGTTCCTCAGGACGGAAGTTGTTGTGCAGGTCGCTTTCCAGACCATAGCCGGTGTAGAGGGCGGGGGCGGTGTACTGAACCACTTTTTGCAGGTCATCGGTGTTGACGGCGGTCACCTGATTGCTGTTGGCGTCGTCCTGACGGTAGGCCTTGTAGAGGTAGACCTTGGCCAGAAAGGCAGCACAGGCAGCCTTTGTAGGTCGTCCCTTTTCAGTCTGGGTTACGGGCAGTACGGCATAGGCATCCTCCAAATCGTTGATAATCTGCTGCCAGCCTTCGTCGTTGGTATATTCAGTGTTAGAGAGGTTATTGTAGTCCTCTTCTTTCATGTTGAGCTTGTTGACGAAAGGAATCTTCTTGAACAGGCGTTTCAGCTGGAAATGGCCATAGGCACGCAGGAACTTCATCTCAGCGGTACGCTGCTGGATAGTGCTGTTGTTCTGGTCGGCAACATTCAGCATGTCGAGTGAGAGGCTGATGCGTGACAGATACTTGTAGAAACGGTTCCATATGTCGTTGTAGGGCCAGTCAGTGGTCATTACGCCCGAACTCTTCTCGAGGATATGGAAGGGCTCGCCGTCTGAGAAATCGGCACCGCCCACGTAGGCATCGTCCGAACGCACGTCGTAGTTCCAGAGAGAGAAGCTGGAGTTCATGTCCTCGATGCTGAGCAGTCCAGCGTAGGCAGACGTCAGCACATTGTCTATATACTCAGGGTTCTTAACCTCGTCCTGAGTCAGCGTGGCCTGTGGCACTTGCTCCTCTAAGAAGTCGGAGCATGCTGTCAAAACACAGATTGCGCAGATTGCACAGATTGTTTTATATATCTTGGTAATCATAATTATCAATTTTCAATTCTCAATTCTCAATTAATTAAAATCCTACGTTCAGTCCAAATGTCAGATTGAGGGGGATAGGATAGCCAAATCCGGGGTTCTCAGGATCGTTACCAGTGAACTTGCTGCTCTTGATGGTAATGAGGTTCTGAGCCGAAGCATAGAGACGAATGTGGTCCATGTGCAACTTGCTGACAATGCTCTTAGGCAGATTGTAACCCAACTGAATGGTGCGCAACTTGCAGTAAGAACCGTTCTCGATATAGTAAGACGAGACGCGTCCCTCACGATTCGTATCGCTTGTGGTCAGTGCAGGAATGTCACTGCCGGGATTGGCAGGAGTCCAAGCGTCGAGAACACGGACACCTTTGTTCAAATAGGGCACATTAATAGCTGAGTTGGCCCAGAAGTCGGTCTGCGACTTGTAGCCACGGCAGTCAACATCGACGCCCTGTACGCCCTGCCAGAACATGGTCAGGTCGAAGTCTTTGTACTGCACGTAGATATTCAAACCCCACGTAAAGTCAGGTGTCGGGTCGAAAATCCAGTCCTGATCATCCTCGGTAATGATGCCATCGCCGTTCAGGTCCTTGTAACGGATGCGGCCTAGGCCGGCACCCTCTTGACGGGCGTGGTTGTCAATCTCATCCTGACTCTTGAAGATGCCGTCATAGATGAAGCCAACCTGCGAATACATGGGGTGACCTATAACGGTCTTCTTGCTGTTGCCGCCGTAGCGTCCGCTGGCAGCCACGGTTTCAGGCAGACGGGAAATCTCGTTCACATAGCGGCTGATGTTGCCGTTGATGTCCCACGAGAAGCCGTTGGAAAGCTTATGGCGATAGCCCAGTGACAACTCCCAACCTTTGTTTTTCACCTCGCCGGCATTGATCCACTGCCCGGCACCCTCACCCATGGCAGCGATGCCGTCCATGAAGAGCAGGATATCGGTGGTCTTCTTGTCGAACCAGTCAAACGAGCCGTAGATTTCGTTGCCCAGGAAGCCGAAGTCGACACCAATGTTGTGCTGGGTAGTCGTCTCCCACTTGATGTCGTCGTTGCCGCGCTGCGAACGGACATAACCATTTGGCAGTTCATAGCCGCCATTCTTACCCGCAACATCATAACTGGTACCTGCATCACCGCTGCCCCAGAGTCCTGTTGACGTCACGGGGATATAAAGTGTATAGCGTGCAGTGTTCGAAATCTCCTGATTACCAGTGCGTCCCCAAGAGTAGCGAACCTTCAGGTTGTCGAGCCATTTCAGGTCTTGCATGAACTTCTCCTGAGAAAGGCGCCAACCAGCCGAGAATGAAGGGAATGTACCGTACTGATTGTTATGGCCAAAGCGGCTTGAACCGTCACGACGGATGGTCAGCGAAGCGAGATACTTGTCGTCGTAAGAGTAGTTCACCTTACCAAAGAATGACACGAGCGAATAGCCGCTGCCAGAGCCTTCTGCCAGTTGTTTGCCAGAACCTGCCGACGGCCACATGTAGTCGGTGTTCAGAATAGCCAATTCGTAGCGTTTGGAACTATTCCAGTTGTAGTCCTCGCGATTGACCTCCATACCGACCATGGCATCGCCGCGATGCTTGCCAATCTCCAAGTTGTAGGTTGCAATGGCGTTCCACATCCAGCGCATCCAGTGCTCCTGCTTGCTCTCAGCAGCACTATCGTCGCGCTTCACCTTACCGTTGGCTATGGGGTAGGTGAAGAAGCGCTGCTGCTTCTGCGAATAGTCCATGCCGAGAGTGGTACGAACCGTGAAGTTCTTGAAGGGGGTGACGCTCAAGTGTACGTCGCCAAACATACGCCACATCATGTATTCGTTGTCCTTGTTGTTGGCAATCATGCTCAGTGGGTTTTCACGCTCGGAATAGGCGCCGAGGGCTTGAGCGTACTTACCGTTCTCGGCGTAGATGGGGAAATTTGGGTTAAACTCCAAGGCGTGCTCCAGCACACCGCCAGGGGCATCGACGCCCTTTGTGCGGTTGATGGTAAAGTTCTCGCCGATAGTTACGGCTCCGTCAAAAAGTTTATAATCAGCATTGGCACGGGCAGAGAGGCGGTTGAACCACGAGTCCTTGATGGTACCCTGATTGTCGTAATAGCCCAAGGAGAAGAAGGAGTTGCCCTTTTCAGAACCATTGCTCACCGAGAGGTTATACTGCTGTACGACACCTGTACGCGTCACCTCGTCGAACCAATCAGTGTCGCCGGCACGAACAGTACCGTTCTCGTCGAGGAACATATTCATTGTCATGCCGTTCAGCACGGGGTTACCGTTCTTGTCGTAGCTCCAGTCGTAATTGTAGCCTAAGTTGTTGTTATTGGGATTCAGACCATCGTTGACATTAGCCTGCCAAAAGGCACGGCCCCACTCGCTGGCGTTCATCGTCTCAATCTTGTTAGTATAGAACGAGGCGGCGACGCTGCCGTCGAAGTTCACCTTAATCTTACCCTCCTTACCTTTCTTGGTAGTGATGATGATGACACCATTGGCAGCGCGGCTACCATAGATGCTGGCCGACGCGGCATCCTTCAGAATCTGAATGCTCTCAATATCGTTACCATTCAGTTCGTGCATGCCAGCCGTAGTCGGTACACCGTCAATGATGTAAAGTGGATCATTGTGGTCTAAGGAACCATTACCACGGATGCGGATAGTCGCAGCACCCGAGGGGTTACCGTCGGCAGTGATATTCATGCCAGGCACACGACCTTGCAGCGCCTTCATTGGGTTGTTCTCGTTCTGCTTCGCCATCTCGTCGACACTCACTGTCGAGATTGCACCCGTCAGGTCGGCCTTGCGCTGGGTGGTGTAACCTGTGACCACCACCTCGTTCAGTGTGTTGGCTTCCTCCTCAATGGTCACCTGCATACCATTCTTGGCAGGCACTTCCAACGTCTGATAACCAATGTAGGAGATGACCAGCGTCTTACCGGCCTCTACCTTCAGTTTGAAGTTACCATCAAAATCGGTTACCGTACCGTTCGACGTTCCTTTTTCCATCACCGTGGCACCAATCACCGGTCCCATGGCGTCAGAAACTGTTCCTGTAATCTCCTGTTGCGCGTACATTATTGTACTTAGCAGCAAGACCAGGCAACTCAGAATGAATCTTTTCGTTCTCTCCATTTGCATTTTGTTTTTAGTTAATACTCTTGTTACAATTTCTGCTGCAAAAGTATGTACTAATCTTATATCTATATTGAAAATATCGTTCACTCCGTACAAAATTTGTTACAATGTAACATTTTTGCGATGGAATGAACGATTTTTCTTAATCTTTAATGTTTAATCTTTAATGTTCCTCACGTCCCCCGGCACCATGCCGTACTCTCCCTTAAAGCACTTGGTAAAATAGGAAGGCGCAGTGAACCCCACGGCGTATGCCACTTCAGAAACACTCATGTCGGTAGTGAGCAGTATCTGATAGGCGCGGTTCAGACGGGCGGTACGTAACAGTTCGACAGGCGATGAGCCTGAGATGGTCTTCACCTTGCGATAGAGTTGAACACGACTAAGGTTCATGTCGGCTGCTAAATCCTCAACGCTAACATCACTATCGGCCAGACGGGCTTCGACAACCTCTTTGAAACGGGTGATAAAGATTGAGACAGCGGCGGGTTCTGTTTCGTCAGTGTCATCAGTACTGTCTATACGCTCAGTCTCCTCTGGCTTTTCTGATTCCTCTAAATTCTCAGGGACTGCAACTGGTTCAGGCATATTCCACAACGTGTTCACCACGCGCTCTCTCTGTAGGGCAATTTTGCGGAGGTGATAGAGGTAGAACAGTATGAAGACGATGATGAGTAATGCAATGATGCCAATGGCCAGCCAGTTAACGATACGCTGTGTGTCAAGCTCATGTAGGTAATTATCGGCCTTATTGTGCAACTCGTCCAGATGGTCTGCCTGCCGCATCATCTCCTCACCCTGCATCAGCAGCACCTTGGCATTGTCACTAGTCACCAGGGCTGACATCAGCATGGTTTCCTTCTCGTAGGGTTTTCCTTCGAGAATATTAACGGCCAATTCAATGATTTGGTCTCCATGTGTGGGATAGATGTATGAAGCGTCGAGCAAAGAGTCGCGCACTAATTGTATGCCGCCGTTCTCACCCGGCAAACCGTCGATGCCGCAAAATAAAGTTGAGAGTTGAGAGTTTAAAGTTGAGAGTGCTTTGCGGGCACCCATGGCCGTGCGGTCGTTGGCACCGAATACCAAATCTACGTGAATATCTTTATTATTTGCCAGCCATTGTTTCGTGCTCTCGTATGCTGTTGGCTCCGTCCAGTCGCCTTGCAGCGAACCCACAACCTTGATGCCGGGTGCATCCTTCAGGGCATCTATGAAACCGTTGTGACGCTCGATGGATGGTGACGAGCCTTCCAAGCCCTTTATCTCTAACACCGTTCCCTGTCCATGAAGCCGAGAAACAATATACTCACCCATCACACGCCCCATCTCGTAGTTGTCGGCACTGATAAAGGCGGTATATTTCTGTGAACTGGTTTTGCGCTCGAAAACAATCACAGGGATACCCTTATCGTATGCACGATCGATGGCAGGCGAGATAGTCTGCACCTGATTCGGTGCCACAATGAGCAAGTCGATGCCATCATTCACGAGGCTGTCAATCTGCTGCACCTGTCGCTCGTCGCTATCGTAGGCCGCAGCAAACTTCAGTTCGACATTGTCGTGGAAGTAAGCACCCATACGCAGCTCAGCATTCTGCTTGTCGCGCCAGATGTCAGCGGAACACTGTGACACTCCGATGCGGTATTTCACCTTGCCTCCAGAGCAAGAGACAAGTACCATAGCCAATACAAATAAATAAAAGAATCTTTGTCGCATGTTCGTTCGTTTTTATTGTTGGTGGTGCAGCCCACCTTTGCGTAGTAAACTACTGCGCAAAGATACAACTATTTTCTGAAATAACCAAATTTTTGTGGTCAAAGTGGTCAAGGTCAAAATGGTCATTTTCGATTTTGACCAAAATGACCATGACCATCGTGACCGCGCAAAATATTCGTAAAATTCGTGCAATTAGTGTTCGTCGCATTCGTGAACCGCAACGAAAAGTTATTACCTTTGCATTGTCAAATTGAGAGACGGAATAGCGCTGCGCGCAGGAAAAATTACCGCTCTGGCCAAGCAGGAAAATTTTTCTGGGCAGGCAGCAAAAACGAAGTCCGATAAGCGACACGAGAGAAAAATCTATGTTTAATTAAAAATCTTTACAACTATGACAATGAAAGTGAAAGCAATTGAGAAGAAACTGAAGTTTACGAAAGACCCTAACGACCCCGGCGTTTACCGCTACGTGATGCAGCCCGAGCAGTATTCGAGCCTGACGCAGAAGAAGGTCATCAAGGAAGCTGCCCTGCGCTCAGGTGTGAGCCAAGGCGTGATGCAGGCCTGCTGGGATGCAGCCGGTGAGGTGATCAAGGCGTGGGCAACTCTTTAAATTGAGAAATTGAGAGAATGAGAAAATGAGGGATTGAGAAATTGAGAGAATGAGAAAATGAGGGATTGATAAATTGAGGAAATGAGAAAATGAGGAATTATGAAGACGAACCGAATTATTGAGGTAGCGGTGAAGGTTGTAGTAGCCGCTCTCACAGCCTTCCTGACGGCCATCACAACGACCTCGTGTATGGGGCAAGGACCGATTACGATTTAAGAACGAAGGGCAAAGGGTGCTATGAATGGCGCTCTTTGCTTTTTCTTGTGAATATTGTCCTCAGGAAGCATAAAGGGTTGTATTTTCATTTTGTTGGCTTTTGAGGCTGTTTTGTGACAAAGTGAAAGGAAATGGTGAGGTGGAGGGCTTGAAAACTTGACAAATTGTAAGTTAAGGGTAATTTTAACAATCAAAAATTATGGCAATGATTGGCTAAGAGCGGGATTCGTCGTAACTTTGCAGTCCATAAAATACATTGTTTTATGGATACGAAGTATATTTTTGTCACGGGCGGCGTCGTTTCCTCGTTGGGAAAGGGCATCATTTCCGCCTCGATTGGAAAACTGCTGCAGGCACGTGGCTACAAGGTAACCATCCAGAAATTCGACCCCTACATCAACATCGACCCAGGTACGCTGAATCCTTACGAGCACGGCGAGTGCTACGTGACGGAGGATGGTTTCGAGACCGATCTGGACTTGGGACACTACGAACGATTTACGGGCATACATACAACACGAAACAACTCTATAACGACAGGGCGCATTTACAAGACCGTCATCGACCGTGAGCGCCACGGCGACTACCTGGGTAAGACGATCCAGGTAGTGCCACATATCACGGACGAAATAAAGAGGAGGATGCTGCGTCAAAGTGAAGAGTTAAGAGTGAAGAGTGAAGAATTTGCTACCGCCGAAGAAGATCTGGACTTCGTCATTACTGAAGTGGGAGGAACCATTGGTGACATTGAGAGTGCACCGTTCATGGAGGCTATCCGACAACTGCGGTGGCAACTGGGGCGCGACGCCGTATGTGTGCATCTGACGTACGTACCTTATCTGAAAGCGGCAGAAGAGCTGAAGACGAAACCGACGCAGCACAGCGTGAAGGAACTGCAAGGCATGGGTATTCAGCCCGACATTCTCGTCCTCAGAACCGAACGCCACCTCAGCGACGCTATACGCCTGAAGGTGGCATCTTTCTGTAATGTCGACTTGGAATGCGTAGTGCAGAGTGAGGATATGCCCAGCATCTACGAGGTACCTGTCAGCATGCAGAAACAGGGACTCGACGCTGCCATCATGCGCAAGATAGGAATCCCAGTGGGTGAGACGCCAGCCATGAAACCTTGGCACGACTTCCTCGAGAAGCAGCGCAACGCCAAGCGCGAGGTACATATCGGTCTGGTGGGTAAGTACGATCTGCAGGATGCCTACAAGAGCATCCGCGAGAGTTTGAATCTGGCAGGCATCTACAACGATGTGAAGACGAAGATTCATTTCGTGAACAGCGAGGGGTTGACGACGGAAAACGTTGCTGAGAAATTGGATGGTATGGCAGGTATCGTTATCTGTCCAGGCTTCGGACAGCGCGGCATCGAGGGAAAGATTATCGCAGCTGAATACACCCGTACGCACGACATTCCCACCTTCGGCATCTGTCTGGGTATGCAGATGATGGTGATTGAGTTTGCAAGGAACGTGTTGGGCTATAAGAATGCCATAAGTGCGGAAAGCCTCACCCCCAGCCCCTCTCCAAAGGGCGAGGGGAGTGATTACCATTGCGTGATTGACCTTATGGAAGAACAAAAGAACATCACAGAGATGGGCGGCACCATGCGACTGGGCGCATACGATTGTGAGCTGCGAGAAGGCAGTCGTGCTGCGGAGGCCTACGGAAAAGCTACGACCATTCGTGAGAGACATCGCCATCGTTATGAGTTCAACAATAAATACAGGGACGAGTACGAAGCAGCTGGCATGAAGTGCGTAGGTATCAACCCTGCTGCCGACCTCGTCGAGATTGTCGAGATACCTGAGAAGAAATGGTATATCGGTTCGCAGTTCCACCCAGAATACTCTTCGACGGTGCTGCATCCACATCCGTTGTTTATGGACTTTGTTAAGGCTTGCGTTAAATGCTAAAATCGTAAATGGTCAAATTGTAAAATAGCATGGTGGAGCAATTAAAACATGAGTGTGGTGTGGCGATGATTCGCCTGTTGAAGCCGCTGGACTACTACGAGAAGAAATACGGTACGTGGGCCTACGGTTTCAACAAGCTGTACCTGATGATGGAGAAGCAGCACAACCGTGGACAGGAAGGTGCTGGTATTGCCTCCGTCAGTCTCAATACAGAACCTGGTCGTGAATACATGTTCCGTGAAAAGGCCGAGGGCAAGGATGCCATCACGGAGATTTTTTCGAGGGTAACGCAGGAGATGACGGGCGAACTGCTGATGGGTCATCTGCGCTATTCGACGACGGGCAAGAGCGGACTGACATTCGTACATCCATTCCTTCGTCGAAACAACTGGCGTGCCAAGAACCTCTGTCTATGTGGTAACTTTAATATGACCAACATTGACGAGGTGTTTCGTTTCTTGACGGCCCAAGGACAGTCGCCGCGTATCTTTGGCGACTCGTACATCACACTGGAACTGATGGGACACCGACTGGACCGTGAGGTGGAGCGCCTGTTCGTCGAGGCAAAGGAACAAGGACTGGAGGGTACCGACATTACCGACTATATAGACAACCATGTAGAGATGGCCAACGTGCTGCGCACTACGATGGAGCACTATGACGGCGGTTATGTGATGTGCGGACTGACGGGCTCTGGCGAGATGTTCTCCGTACGTGACCCGTGGGGCATCCGTCCAGCATTCTACTATCGCGACGACGAGATGGTGGCTTTGGCCAGCGAACGCCCCGTGTTGCAGACCACCTTCGACTTAGACAGCAAGGATATTCAGGAGTTGCAGCCAGGACAGGCACTCATCGTCCGCAAGAACGGCGAGAGTCGATTGGAGCAGATTATGCCAGCTCAGAAACTGGCGGCCTGTTCGTTCGAGCGCATCTATTTCAG
>JAEIGA010004777.1_pt1 | contig 20894 bp, 16 predicted proteins | sample 9270691 | NCBI WGS metagenome assembly JAEIGA01 (sample SAMN17057246, study PRJNA624740) | gut metagenome | biome: biome; isolation source: fecal sample | host: Bos grunniens | place: China: Xizang | collected 2019 | reverse complement strand
CGATCGTTTGGCGGTTGGTCCAATGATAGCGGCAATATGAATCTTACAGGCGGTAAGTGCGGCAATCGCGAGGAAGATATAGTAGAGATCGAAGAGGAGTTCTCTGTTATCTAAGCCCGCGAAGGGTGATGCGGTTAAGAACAACAGTTAAATGGATCGTTTATGTTCATAATCGTAGTCGTTTGATGGGATGGAGATATCTAAGCCTGGTCGCCGATTATTTTTGCAGTAATTGGGTAAAAAATAATGAGTGCTTTACTCGAACAACGATAGTACCTCGGCGCGGATATCACTACGTTCTCCGTTCTTTATGGATAACCAGAGACGATAGATGTTGATGTTCTCAAATATATCGTCACAGCGCGGTATGCGATTATGTGTTTCCTTGAATCGGGTAAACAATGAAAGTACCTCGCTGTTAGTAAGTGAGGATGAACGGGCGGTTGTTACCTTTACATCCTTAAATAGCTCAGTTACTTGAGCACGGATATTGCTTCCAGAACGAACACAGAGCTCATAGAGCCTGCGATAGGATAGTCCGTTGACTGTGCGATTTAACGGGTTAGTTGATGGTAGTTCAATGATATCGGTCAGTTGCGGGAGACGATGGTTTGAATCCCAGAACTCGGTTAGAAGTGACAGGCGTTCTTCATCTGTAGTGCGTTTGAAGTCAGGCGGATAGAAGAACATATTAGCGAGTTCCTCTTTGATCGACTCACCATAACGACCCGTTTTGCCGTATGTGTGATAACAGCGACCGAAGTCGAATCCCATATACTGAACCCTTTGTGGTGGTTCTTTATATAGACCGTTGTCTAGTTTCGCAGAACGACCCTCAGCGATCCACGCTCGGGCGGTTTGCATGAACTTGTCATAATCGGGCGTACTGGAGGCCGTACTGCTAGTTGATTCGGATGATGAAGATGTATCGGAGCCGATATCGCTGACAGTTTCGTTGATGGTCGTAGGTGATGTCCAGAGAGCGGTTTCGTTGGCGAATGTATTAAGCCAATCCATGAAATCGCTGCGTTTTTCTACTATCAGTTCGATGTCATACAGCTCGAGGAGTTCGAGTATCGGTTTGAATAAACGAATCTCCTCATTGACGATAAGCATGAACTTGGCATCATCTTCAGCGACCGCGTCGACGAAGGAGAGATATGATGACACCTGATCCTCGCGGAGGTTTGATGCGAGATAGTACTTGCATTGGGCGTAGGTGTTCTTGTCGAAGTCCATTAGGTCACAACCGATGTCTTGTTTATTGTAGCCGAGATCCTCGGACGCATCGTACTTATATGGAAGCAGATTGTATTTTTCCGCGCAATAGATTTCGAATAAGAAACCCTGCTGTTGTGGAGATAGATGATCGACGAGCTTGGTGTCGTCAGTAGATGCGTTGATGGTACCGTGGATAGCGTTTCGTGTGATGTTCCTGGAGCGAATCGCTTCTGTCTTAGCCAGTCGAATGATATCGTTAAAGGATAGGTTCGAACGGAAGGATCGTTTAGATATCATATCGATGAAGGACTTGATCAATGCGATGTCGCCTTTGATCATACCTTTATCGGACACGGAGATGCCGTCGATTAAACCGTGCTTGGCGTAGAACTTAAAGAGGTTGAACACCTGTACTGAGTTGTAGTATCGTAGTTTCTCTGCATTCTTTACTTGAACACGAGAAGCACGCTGCTTAGGATATATGTGATATGTGTTCGGTCCACGCTGTCGTATGATGATCTCGCCCAAGACGACTCGTTTGCCTGTGTTCGCGTTCTCGATCTCCTGTTCGAGCTCAGCGATCTTCTGCTCGAGTGTGATAGTGCGATTGTGAAGTTCTTCGTTGAGGAGGTCCATGATATGTGATACCTTAAACGCATAGTCCAAACTTACCCATTCTGCTATGAAATGAATGAGCTTTGGATGAACGTATGTTCCTCTAGCGTCTTTATGCGAATCTGGGATGGTAGAATGTAATATATACATCGGATCGACCAATACCTCACTTTCGAGGTATTGCTTTCTGAACGTACTAATTATATCATTCCATCGAGCTGAATCGATGAATCGGGAGAAGTTCTTCTGTTTTCCGTTATCAGTCGCGATCCTAGTTGCATTGATATAACCATCCTTCTCACGAACGATGATACGGATATCGTTGTAATGATCGTTATAGAAACGATCACCGTCCTTAGTTTCGAAGTAGAGCTTCCTTTCTACGGACATGTAACATGCGGGTAAAAATATAGTAGTGTTTAAAGTTTCGTTACTACGGGTCATCGCAATCTGTGCGTAACTAGTGATTCGTTCAATATAGGTCAAATGGCCATGTATTCCTAACGGATCGACCAATACCTCATTTTGATGTGTTGCTTCATGAACGTCTTTAATGGTTCGACTATGGGTGGGAGAGAATTCTCTCCCACCTGTGATAGCGATAACTGGTCCGCTCAGATCTGAGCGGACGTTTATAACGATAATTGACCCCGAGGGAAATCCAGCGTGGTCGTAGTGATGGATCATAGACGTGTATTTTCCTTCTGTGCACGCGAACTGTATTGTGGCTACATGTCGTGCGTTTAAAGTTTCGCTATTGTGGGTTATCACAAACCGTGCGCATTAATTGGACTCGACTAAACGCAGAACATTCATATGAATATCCTATATATGAGCGTGCCATGATTGATCGACGTTTGTGTAAAATTCTAAATTGCCATAGTGAGTTTCGTTAAACGAAAACGGTGCGATTCGCGTCAATCTCTAATCGTATTTTCCATTTTTTTGTTACACAAATTATGTTGGCAACTAACGACAACTCAGTCGAAATTGGCTGTTCACAGAGCTCCACCTCCTTCGCCGATATCATTATTAATAATGATAATGCAGTGGCGGACGGTCTTATCTCGGGTTTTGCGCAGTTCGTCCATGATCCCAAGTATCTTAAGGAGTTCGTTTCTGTCTTCAACAGGCAGATGATCCCAGAGAAGTTCGCCGATGCTGTCATCAACAGACGTATCGATACACAGGAACTCAATAACATCTGGGACTTTCCACTTAACCTTACTTGTCCAGCTACTGTTCCAGTTCCATGGACAATCGTTGACGCTACCGTTAAGGCTAAGACTGCTGCTGTCCAGTGGGAGTTCAACCTTATGCGTATCGTCGACTTCATTGGCCGCAATTACTGTCGCATCGTCCTTCCAGAGGTCGATACCACTGTCGTTATGGATCAGGCCGTTCGTGCCGGTGTGAACGGCGGTGGCGTTGCACGCATGACTAATAAGCGCCACATGTATCTCGGTGCTTGGCACAGGGATTTGATCCCAAGGATCATCAAGGAAGTCGAGTTCTATCCACGTTCCAACTCCCACAAGCTCTTCACCTACTCCGGTTATGATATCTTCGTTCATAACATGCTCTTCGGCAATGCGATGAAGAAGCTCAATGATCTTATGGCCGGCGAAGATGCTTTCGAGATCGTCTATGATCCATACGCCGTTCACGGTTCCGCTCTCGGTCTCGCTTCCTATAAGGGCGTTGACGACGGTACTACTGGTTATAACCTCGCTTCATACGCCAACCCATCTCCAACTATTCAGAAAACTACTTCCGGCGGCAATCTTGTGTCTGGCTTCAACAACAAGTTCATCTATGATTCCTTCATGGATGGCAAGGAATTCGCTGCCGTTTACCGCCGCGGTGTCTGGTACGAAGCTCCAATGTTCAAGAACTATGCTTGCAGACACTCTATCCATTCTAGGAGATTTGTTCATGCTGCTAAGGTGATCACCTTCCCACTTGACATCCTTCCATTCTCTTATAGCATCGCTTCTGCTCTCCCATCCGCTGCTATCGCTGGTGATTGCGGTTTCATCTCTATCAAGCTTCATCCAGACTGGTTCAACCGCGCTTTCTACCTTACCAGGCTTTCCGACATCCCGCTTCTCCATCCAGTTGTTAACCACACACATTATGAACCGGATGATGCTATATATATTCCAGGTCTAGAAGAATGGATTAGCGCCGGAGGTGATCCAAGTACATTCGTTATTAACAGCGGCGGTCAATCTGCCACCGTTCCCCAGGCTACTCGTTTAACTGATAAAGATTGGATGATTGGTTGGGTCAATCCTCTTTCCATCGGCAGGTATGGTAATGAGACCTTTACTAAGGCGCTTAGGGGTCACTGGAGTAGTGAAAATAACACCGCGCAAGCCGCCGCTACAGCCGCTGATATGGTTCACGACGGCATGCTTCCAAACGCCGGAAACATCGTCAACGGATATCCAGCTAACCTTATGGAAGGCATTGTTTATAGTGTTAATTCTCCAGTTGATGGACAATCATACTACGATAAGATGGGCAAGCCGGCGCCATCGATTGGCAACGGTAGCACAGTTTATGGCAAATACACAGCTGACTTTGTCGGCGCTCAGGTTGGCGGCATGGTCAACACCTCCATCACTAACGACTACAGCACCGTCGATGATCTCGACGAATACCTCGGCATGTTCGACGTCCACATCAAGGCTCCATCCGAAGTCGATACTGGTTTCTATGCTTCCTTCGAGGCTAACATCGGTCTCAAGCTCCTTCAGGTCGGTTACCAGACTCTTCCGTGCATCCGTGAGTTCCTTTCTAAGCTTCCAAACATCTACATGACCACTGAATGGTCCACCCTCGACGTTGACATTAATACTACTCAGTTCGATATCAACAACGATCTCTACATCCAAGGTATCCTCTTCTGGTTCATCCCACAGGACAAGAACGGTATCGATTCCATGAGGCTCTATCCACATCACCTCATCAATCACGAGATGCCGGTTATCCCAGGTATCCGCCTTACCAACGAACAGGCTCAGGGTACTACTATCTACACTTGGGATATGATGAACGAGCTCACTCCACACATCCTCGGTTGCGAGCAGCCACTTCTCGAGAACATTGGTCTTGTCGCTTTCACTTCCAAGTTAGCCGCTAATTCAATGCCTTATGCTTACTATGACTCTAACATCGCTGGATATTTGAAGTGCACAATCCTTCCGCCAAGCGAGTCAGCTACTGCTGTCGCTCAGCAGACCGGTACAGTTGTTAACCTCAAGGCAGGAAAGCTTAAGGTGATTTCGTTCGGTACCAACGGCGTCGCTTTAGTCAACCTTAATCTATTTCGCCTCATTTTCTAACTTTGGCAGTACCTATTGTACCAAAGTTAGCATTACAAATTCACTATATATTTTTGCCTCGATCGAGGCAAAAATATCAATGAAACGAGTCATTAAACTGAATCGTTAAACGCTTACTATTGACGAATCGATTAATCGATTTACGTTTGACGAATGGATCGATTTGAGACGATGGCTCGAGTGCATTTATAACCTGGTAATATATTGGTAATACGAAAAAACGTACCCGTGTACACGGGTACAGAATAAACCATGGTGTACATACCCCTTTTCAGGCCATGACCAATTTTTTACCAGGTTATAAATGCACCCAATACAGCCCGAGAAAGCATTATTCGTTTCCGGTGAACGGAAGTTCTATGATGGGACCCCGTACTTCTCAACCGTTATCCATATCAACGTAATGGATGGTTCGATACCTGTCAATATAGTTGTTAATTCCGAAACCGGATATGTCAACTTAACCAGGCTGTTTCAAGACCTTCAAAACGGCGTTCGTGCCAACCAGAAGGCTTTCGCCGATTTCCGTTATCTGAAGAGCGTCCTCATGTATATAGATACCTATTCACTTCTTCGGTTCGGGCATGTTCATTACTCGTATAATGGACGAAATATCTATAACCTAGACAATGATGGCGATATTCTTCGATCGGACCATACGGCTCTGGTACTTCACCCGGATCTGGTGAACAAAGGTAAGGTCGTTAAATCGACTCTTCTGCAGGAGGTTCCGGGCGAGATCTATGGCGAGAAGTACAACGGACGATATAACGACTGCAAGGGTCAATACGGCGACTATCACCTAATCGCCAAGATGATGAACTACATATCTCCGGTATATGAAATAGTCAATAACGCGTTCATCGCGTTTATGCTTCCAATCGTATCCGCTAAAGGAGAAACGCTGCTGTCCACTATGAACGACCCAGTAATGGACATTCGTTCTGCGATTGGTAAAAACGCTATTCAAGAATCCGTGCAACATATAACGGAAACCGATGAGGCGCTGCCTATAAACGATAGTTCGTTACAATCGATCATCGCTAAAAAGGAATCGTCTAAAGGAACCGATGCCGAACAGTGGTCCCTCGAGTATCTTAAACGATATATCCCGGATATCGAATCGTGCAGCAATCAATCCTGTAGCTGTGATCTCTACTCACCGTCCTTGAAGATCCGCATAGAAGTTAAATGCAACAACGGATCCGAAAAGTTGTCAGCCAACGAAGAGAAGTTCCATAGGGATTGCCATGTCCGTGCTTTAGATACAAACGTATTCGTTTATCTTAACCTGAACCCGACTACCACTGCGGTTTCTCGTGTAGAGATCAATCCACTGCGGTTCTACATCAACATAGCCGATTTCAACGAATCCATAGTAAAAATCATAATCGAGACCGCTAAGAGCTATAACACCGTGCATATAGTAGGTAACGTCAGTAAGATAACGGGCAACATCCTTATTCGCGATGTTCGTACCATGCTCCGTGAAGCGATATCCGCTGAACTTCCGACCATGATCATCGATTCGTTTAACGATGCCGTTAAGATGGTTAAAGAGGAATACGAAAACGAACCCACGAACGAACGTATTAAGGGCCGTCAAGCGCGTATCGATATGCAAAACGAAAACATAGATCGATTCTTCAACGAACATCGCAAGGAATTCACGGAGGGTCTCGCTAAAAAATACACATACGATACATATAAACAATGGTGCATTACGAATGGCGTTCAGCATCTAAGATATGAGGAGTTCAACTCCTCCTTCGCCCGTCATTGTAGGGATACCCGCGTGAAAACACAAAACGGATCCTCTAAACGCATCTGGAGGATACCGATTAGGAAGTGAGTTATGCGTTATTTTTGTACTCATCGGAGTTATGGTCATAAACGCAGATCGCTTAATGGATTCGCTTTGACTGAACACAAGCATAATCGTTCAACTGGCTACCATCATCTTCCGCTTCTATCGGGTCGAAATGTCGTTCACCCTTAACGATCTGTTTAAGTACCGCAGTTTAACGAAAGAGGAACAGACAATCGCTAAACGAAACATACTCGCCGCAGTCAAGGATATTTCACCGTCATACTACATCAAACCGGCTACTACAAAGTTCATAATCGATTTCGGGAACTTCAACGTAATCACCAAGCTAGGCAACAGTATCTATCGCATCTACTACCGTCCGATATACGATTGGCGTATAGCGGTAACCAATAAGATATATAGCGTTATATCGAAGCACGACTATGGTATCCTTTCACCGATATCAGTTAAAGCGACACCACGGTTCATCTATGCGAAGATACAATTGATCGAGTACTACCAGGGAGCTGAATACAATAAGATACATGCGTTACTGAAGAAAGCGTTAAACGTAACCAAGCATGGATTATTATTTGTTGATTTCCATCCATATAATCTCGGAACGATCAACGGTAAACCGATTATCATTGATTATGACTTAATGGACGAGGAGGAGATAATAGATTTTATAAAGTCCGCGGGCAGAGTAATGGGTGTTAAGCTTCCGTCAGCAAAAACAACCAAAAAGTGCACCGCTACTGAGAAATCGGCCATACTCAAAGCGTGTGAACGAAACATCGATAAAGGAATAGGAGCGATGTATATCTATCTAATGATCTGCTTAATCGCCTACAGTAAAGGATATCTCGATCCATATCGCTTTTCTCGGCTGCATCTGAACGACGCGCTATGGGTATGTAAGTTCAACGTCGACGATGGACAATGGAGCCGATCTAGGTACTCTCATCTATTGAAAAATCCTTTTGGGTTGCTGTGAGGTGATTGCGTGTTGTTATTTGCAAAAGGAAATATCATTTGTACATATCGGGTTGTTTTTTACACATTACTACATGTCTGGCCGTTATCTATACGAGATTATACAGGACGCTATAAATACAAATACATATATATCATCGCCAACTAAGGCGATGACCGATAAACATAATCTTCTGTTATCCGAGTTTAAACGATTTCTCCGAGAATTCGTATGCAATACGGACAACGAATATACTCAGTTAGTGGATTGGATTAGAACTACATTACGTAGCATGTCTACCGGTAAACGTAATGATGCAATACTAGTACTAAATACGGAGCATGACATACGTCGCGTAGTGTATCATATACTCGCGTCTGTTATCGGAGATCCATTGGCTAGGCAGGATTGGTATAACGATTGTATTGAACCAAAAGATTATAACATGTACGTACCGTCCGTATATGTCGATATCGCTAGAGAAAGATGGACTGATCATCGATTAAATTTATTATTGTCGATTCAGCGTCAACGTGAAACCTCTATACCGATCAAATACAGACGATGGCAGTATACGTCGCCTGTTAGAGTTAATATATGTATATCGCTTGGCCGTAAACGCGATGATCTTCATATGTTTAACCGAGACGGGTTTATTATCTGCAATGGTCATCCTGGTGGACGTATCTTAAATCGATCCAATCTATTCTTGAAGATGGAGCGTTTGGCTAATGATTCGATGTATCATAGAAAGGATCGTACATTTGAAAGGGAGGATACGCCGATATTATCGGAGGTCATTTCACACTGGCTATTAAACACGGATGACTATTAACGTTAGTACGTTCGCGTTTATCTACGCACTTATCCTCTTACGGAATAATATACCGTTAGCGCGTAGATGATTATTTTTAACGAATCAACTAATGTATAGTTTTAAACGTGTCATCATCGATAAAGCCGTATATGATCATGACATAAGCGGTTACGTCAAATATATCGGTTACGCGATACCCGTTATACATGGCGCGTGGTTGACCGAGGTTATTTATATCAGAGAACTGAGACCACCACTAGTATTGCCTATACAAGAGATAGTTGCCTGGAGTCCTGCATACGGAATATGGGCAGAGATAGAACGCAAAACATTCTGCGGTCGCATTATCGTATACGATTCGACAGAAGAAGCTATACGTTTCCTAGAGATGTTGCGCGATCGACTATACTCTACGCCTTCCTATATCGAAACCACTAAAGATAAGGGGTTTGATATGAAATATGCCGATATAAGCAAACCGAAGCCAAAAAATAAATATTACGCATATCATGTCGATATCACCGAACTGAACTCGTTTATCGAAGATTTACGGAACCGGACAGTGGAATTTCCGGTTGAGTATATAACAACCTCAACCGCTACCGATCCGATCAAACCGGAGCCCATAACCGAACAACCTAAACGGGTTACATGGAGATGGTCCGTTTAAAAAACGCCTATTCTACTATTGTATACATTCAAGTGATTTTTTTTAACGAATCAACCAGATGATTCGCCTTCCACTAGAGCTTTCAACTACTTCATTTATCGATCATATACCGACCGGTTTCGAACTACGCATGATCACGGACGATGAAACCGAAGTACCCGTGAACAGCGCACAGATGCTTATGCATACTAATACGTTCGCTGACATACCAGCTATCTGTCGTAACTCTCATGTCGCCGAACTAAACTTAGCCGTATACGCTGATATCAATAAGATAACTCCATTATGTATCCCATGGTTAATAGAACACATGCATTGGGTACATTATCGTTCGGCAAAAGGAACCATACGTGACACTCCTTTTGAAACCGTGGAATATGACACAATAGTCAATATTCCGATAGACGTTCTTAAACTTATAACACCAATGATGGACCGATATGGCTTGCTGTTTAAATATGCAACCGACGATAAAAACGCGATTCGATCTATAGGACGATTACCTTGTAAAGATGGGGGTTACATATGTTTATGCGCTAAAGATGGAGCTAATAGCGTCTACTTACTGCCCACGTTTATAGACGCGAGGCATGGGTGTGATTTATTTACAAACTACGAGCGTAAATACGATAACGATTTTCGTTATACATTGGATAAGATAATCGAACCGTCTGCATGTTATACCGCATTCAAGGACGCCGTTAGATCGTTCGCTCGGCAACGTGATACAACGCGTCGTGATCCGCATATACATATACGTATACCGGATCGTGCCAAGATAGCTGCGCATAAGAAACGTATGCTAAATATATACGAAGAAACACCGCTCATTGTGATGAACAGTACTAAACTCTATGATCGAAACATGCTTTGCACCCGCGTAACGAATGACCAAGAACGCAAGATTGAGAACTATCCATTGTGCGTTCAAGTATCGATGGAATACGAGTTGTTACCTGTAATTGAAGAGAAACCCGTACCAGAACGTGGCGAACCGGTCATTCACAGATATAACCCATCTATGCGCTGGCGATTATAAAAACATCGATCCTATTTTTGTATTCCTACAACTGATTATTTTTAACGAATCATCAATAATGGACGCAACCTCACCGCAACAGCAACCTACATCCGATACACTCGCTCGTAAGTGTTTCGATGACAAATGGTACGGTAGGGATAACCCCTTCTATTACATCTATTCGACGCTTCCTGATAGCTCTAAACGGACAAAGGAAGCGCAGGAGTTGTATCGTTCGTTTACGGGAATACACATAAACAAATCATATATATGCTTCGTCGGAGAAGCACATCTAGGACCGACACGTTTACTCGATTTCCATAGAAACGAAGAACAACTGACGATCATCATGGAAGCGGGCAACAAGCTGTACCGTGAAGCGACAACTGTTAAGGGATTGTGGTTACGCGAACCATATTTCGCGCACTGGTATAAACGCAATCAACTAACGGATTGTATGTCGAACGATAGGCTTAAGAAGCTAGTAGATATATCGGTTCCATACAAAGACAACTTCAATTTTATACCGATCGATTACCGCGAATCGATAATGGATTGCCCGTTATTCGCACCATATATTGCGATGGTATGGATACTCGCAGGTGACAGACGGAAAGCAGACAATACGGTCGATTTAAGGGTCGACTTATATGGATCGCTTATACCGAAATCATTAAACATAACCATAGACGATCTACGTGCATCGAAGTACTATAACGAAGCGCTACCCGAATCATTTTACACGGATGTGCTTCAACGATACAACTATAACGACTTAAATCAGTTCAAAGAGAACATCAACCGGATATCCGAGTTGACCGCGATCGAGTTCTTTAATCAAGTTACTTTCCATGCGTTCGATGAACAGCTAAATCGATACGATGGAAGATACGTTCGTGCGTACTTCGAACAATACAAACCTCCATGTCTGTTCGCCCAATACTGCGCCGTCAACGATATCGTTTGCTGTATCGAGTTATTCGAAGCGTTGGACCGTGGCGATAAAACGATTATCGTTTATACTGGCGGAGGTCATACGACTGCACTGCTTATATGGCTTACAACGGTCTTCCATGATCGTATCATCAAAACATCGTTCCGTAGGGACGACCCCGATACTATAACCCATATAATCGATGCGCTGAACGGGTTATAAAAATATCGATGCTATTTTTGTTTTGTCCATATGCTATAGTCAAACGCACCCGTTAATCGACAGCGATAATACTATCATCTCGTCCTACTGTCCTCCATTCTTTAATCGACTTAAAGGTGTCTATATCCAATCCAATTAGCATGATCACTAGCCAGATTTCACCTTCAACGGTCCCTGTTCCTTCCGTGGTCATCGAACTCAACCAAGATTGGCTATAATAATTTCCTTTACCATCTGCCGTTAACTCGAACTCTTGTGTCGTAATCATATCAATAAGTTCGCGTTTATCGCGATCAGTAAACGGATCGATTCCCCATGTTCCAAGCTTTCCATAATGGAATAGCATATATCCGTCCGAATGAAAACTGACATCCATCTTATACCGATCTACTGTAGTCATTTATATCATATAATCGTTATACACTCCGCCGATTCCCCGTCTATTCCAACAGGAAAATGCAATCATCAACTGCCACCTCTAAACGCAAATCGTTATACGTATATATCCCTGGATTATACCCTTACGGACTCCTTTATGCGCCACAAGTAGCCGGCGCACTATTAACGATAAAAGGGCAAGACGCTATCATCTACCAGCGGCGTTCGACTGATCTCAAAGAAGAACTCAAGTACTTCAAAACCTTCATCGAGATCTTTAAGAAAACGCACTCCCGTTTCGTCATCATCGGCCATTCTTATGGTGCCGTTTACGCTAAATACTTTAGTGCCAACATCCCTGGTTCCATCTACGTATCCCTCGACGGATCCGATCTAAAGGAAACATGTGCGTATGTCGCCTATGATCTCCTAGGAATAGACCGTTCAACTCCTATCAACTACGCGGGCGATTATCCGACCTGCAATGGCAGGAATCTCATTAAGGAGTGGTTTGCGCCTACAGTCAAAGCGACCATCAATGATTACGGTAAAAATATACTCGAAGTATCGTGGCGTGAATGGATCCGTAATACGAAGCTAGTCAACGCTATACATCCAAAGCAATCGTTTGTGTTTACGTACTATCCCAACCCTAAAGCACCAACTAAAGTATCTATCGTTAAACGTAACTCGATCTATGAAGTCCATCACGGTAAGAACTACAGCCATAGTCTCCATATGGATCACAGCGTTTGTAAAGCGATCTTAGAGATCGTTGATGGTGCGGTATAAACAGTAACATATCCGCGATTACAGTCAACTATAACCATTAAACGACCCCATTTATGAACATAAACGCGATCGTTTAATGGAACCGCTTGAACCGTAGAACGTGGGACTATTTTCACCCAATCGAAATGAGCTCCGAAAGGATATCAAAGAACGCGCGACTTATCACCGTAGAGGAGATAGCTACATATAAGAAACTGATACGCGATACACTAATCGATAGGAATATATGCGAAACGACAGATGAAGAGATAATAAAGGAGATATGTCTATCGGGTCTATGCACACTATTGGACACCGATGAAGATGTTTCGGATTCGACTTATCGCTTAGATTATATGTGCGGCTATACGGAAGGTTACTGTGATCGGCTATTGGGAATCCCGCCGAAGTATCCAATCGAATGAGCGATTATTTTTACGATGAACGATAGCGTTAGATTGATCCATTAACTCACCCACTCTATCGCCACTTCCACCGATCCGAGTGATTTTTATCACATCAACAACAATGTCAAGCGAAACCACTCAAACCACCCGCTTTACGCAAGAAACCATCGACGCTACACTCACCGAGTACTTCGATGCTGCAGCTCAGCTGGACCCAAACGATAAGGAACCAACTCCACATGATCTGGCTATTATGACGAGGGATCTCCTAAACGAATATATTAACGGCGATGTCGAAACAGCGCGCCATGCGTTCAACTACTTTGTAGCCTGCAGCGTTGAAAATATGGACCGTCAGAAGCAAGTCGAACGACTGATGTTCATGCTCAAGCAGTTAAACGAATCCAATAAGAGCCTTGCGTTGAAATATAAGGTCCTAAGCGAGAACTACCGAACGCTACAAGAGGAACACGAGGCATTGATGGAGGAGTATCTATCGTGATCGCTTATAAAAACAAACGAGCTATTTTTGTCGTTGAACGTGACGAAAGAAGGGATAACCGTTTGTATATCACCTCGCTACGCTCGGCTCGACGTCGAGAGTTGGGTTGGTGGTCATTTCACAGTCTATCCTTATCATTTTGCCAATGATGGAGGTATTTTTGGCGGTTCGTTTAATGACCCATCATCGTGATCTTAAACGACAACCTTCGATGATTTATCCTTACTGTTTTCACAACAACGAGCACCATTTCGACGGATCCATTAAACGACATAAAAATACGATAACCCCTCTCTTTAGAACTACCTGACTAGTTCAAACAACCTCCTCATCAAAAACCTTGAACGATCCTTCCTGGCGGGCGCTTAACGCTTGTACTAGTCAGGTCCATCTTAGCGTCAACTCCATAATCGTACAACATAGAATAGTCTCCTGCCAATGGGTTTGGTTTAACGGTCGCTTTACTACTCATCTTACTTCTATCCTCATATATCTGGTAGTTTCTAACGCGCATATTCCCTCTATCATCTTCGTCTACATTATACGGTTCCGCGCCAATATAATCGCTTGGCATGGTATTTTCAACCATCTTACTAATGACGACCTGCTTAGCGTACTGCGGAACGGTATCAGCTTTCTGGCTCGCTTCATGGATCTGCTGGTAAAGTGTGCTGCTTGTTCGGTTCTTGCTCGGACGTTCTCTCTTGCCGCTGATCCTAGGATCTTCACATATTCTCTGCCTCTGTGCAAAGTCCTCATCTCTATGGTTCCTATAATCGAGATCGCTAAACAGCATCCTATTCGGTTCGCTATTCCAATCAATCTCACTATGCAACTTGAACTTCTGGTCCATTAACGTGTTACTATCTCTCCTGCCACTAACAACTGAAGGTATCTTATGCGGAATCTCCGTCCTAGTCGCAAACCCGTACTTACTAAGGAAAGTCATCATGATTTCCTTTATCTCGTCCGCTTCAATGGCCCACTTAACGATACCAGCTGTAGCAAACAAGTTCTCGGGTGGATCTTCTAATGCTTTCTCCTGTCCATACACAACTAACACTAACATCAGATGATAGTTACCGTTATCGATACCGATCTGACGCTCGATCTTCTTCACCAGATCGTCTTTATAGTTCATGATATCGTGATGACAGTTAAGATATATGCCGCTATCGGTATCGAAGTACGTGTTGACCGTCTTGAAGAACGATTGGTCGTTTTTATCGAAGATCCTTCCCATTGAGAATAGCATATATACATGTTGGCTGAACCAGACGTTACTGCGGTTTGCGTTGATGATTGTTTTGCCGGTGGCGGGATCCTCTATAATATTTTCGACATCCTTCAGCGTGGCCGTTGTAGTGGATGCAATCTCCTCTAATCTCCTATACTTCTGCGCTAAGCGTTGATCGTTGATGGGACTATCCATGCTGAACATCATGGAATCGTTTGTATAAGTCTCGCCCGCTTGTCTGTTCCTATTAAACTTATCGGTGAAAGCGTCATGTCTGTCGGTGTTATCATTAACGACTCCATTGATCTCAGCATCAAACGACTGCGCGCTCTCCTTGAGCTTCTGTGCATTCAGTTGTGCCATATTCGGCGGAAGGGAAGCTTTATAGCTGGTCATTTAATAGCCGTAAATGGGATCCATTTGATGGAGATCTCTTGGCGTTCAGTCGTTGATCACGAGTGGAACAACCCATATAACCACTTATATACCGAACCTATATCCAATGGGCTCATCTCTGAAGGATCTTCACACGATGGCAGTTTCATGTAGTTTCGGTTGATCGAATCGCTAACCTTAGCGTAAACATGATCATATGTGTCACGATACGCATGATGGACATAGAAACGTAATATGAATGATCGGCTATGGTTATTGACACATTTATCGATATAGTCCTTATCCGAATCACTAATCAGGCTATAGTTGATCAGATTCTGACAAACAGCATGCGACCAAAGGTCTAGATTATAATCCCATAGGGTCTGTAGCGTTGGTGGCTTTCGTCTGACGTCAAACAGCTCCGGATCCAGATCATCGAAGCGAGGGATACTGAAGCGATCAAGCCAGTCAATTCCATGTAACTCGGTATAATCGATATCCTTTAATGTTAAGTCCAACGGTTCCTGCATAAAGAAGCCAGCTAGACGTTTATACTCCGGCAGATCCAGCTTTCTGTATAGCGGTTCGACATAACCACAATAGTACCGTATATATGGATGCTCAGACGGCGGACGATCATAGGTTTCGATCCATTCATCAACTAACGATTCATACAGTCGATTCCAACGTTCTTCTTCCTCTTCTGGAGTTTCTAAGTAGATTCCTTCAGACGAAGCCTCATCGACGTTACTCCCATCAGACGATTCTATTGACATCTTTAGCGTCTAAAGAAACATGCGTAAAACGGCGCCAATCACCTCTATCCATCGAACGGATTCGTATGATGGAGAAGCTATAGGATTGGGCTGTTATATTCAGTCATGTGAAGAACGATTGATGGATCCTCAAAAATATGATTCGTTTATAGAGAATACGGTCAATCCGCTCGTTAATAGCCAAGTTCAATCGATTATCGTTTGTATCGATCCATTAGTTGATGATAGTGATCGGGATCGGTTAACAGATCTCGCTAATCGGCTAACCGTAATGGATCCGCGAATCATAGTTATCGTACCAGAAACCCATGTCAATGCAGCCGTTGGACGCAATATCACGTTCAACTGCATCCGTCAGATGGAGAACGATCGACGACGATCATCTAAGGGACTCGCTCCTTCGTTCGTTCGTCCTAAGGGACTCGCTCCTTCGTTCGTTCGTCCTAAGGGACTCGCTCCTTCGTTCGTTCGTCCTAAGGGACTCGCTCCTTCATCCATCGGTCCTAAAGGATTCGTCAAGCATCTCCTATGGTTCGGAGCGGATGATGACGATCGTATTATAACTGAAGGCATAAACGGTGTATGTCGGTTGATAACGGAAGAACGCTTTCATATATCGACCGTTCTAACGGTCAATCCTTCGTTAAATGATAAATGGGTACGCGCACAAGGACAACTGCCTACATCCCATTATGCTCAGTGGTGCTATTGTTTCTCGCCGGTCTATTATAATGGTCTATCCTATCCGATCACTCCATTGGAGAAAGAAGATCTAGATGTCCTGAATAAACTATTTCAATATCCCCAGTTCTTCGTTACCCTCGATGGATATAGCCGTCTAAGCGAAACATCAGTAGTATACCCATACGAATACCAAGGAACGAACCCTGATAGAACCAAAGCCGATGAACTATATAACCGAGTAGATGTGATTGACTATCTGAACGCCCATCACTCGGCAGAAACGAAGGATATTAAGCTGAATGCGCCTAGCGCAGATGCACGAAAGAGAGGATATAAGTATTATTATATGAACGATTCGGAACGATATTTTATGTACGATTCTATATACGGCTCGCGTATGAAGCTATACTATGGACTCGCTCTGCATAACGATCCGAAGCGGGAAACCCATGTGGACTCATACGATAGAGAATCTCCGCCAACGCTTTTACGATTGATCGAGAACGCTAAGGATCCAAAGCTTAAAGCGCTTCTACATAGAGAGAACTTTAATGGCGATCTTTATATGGTTCGTTATGAGCTGCATCTAAACGATCAGGTTCTTTATGGATTCAGCTTTCAGAATGGTAAAGACCCCTTCGATATGATAGCCGACATAGAACGAACCCCATTAACTAGGAAGATCAAACGAAGGTTTCTAGAAGCAAGAACCGTAGGCGACGATCTACTAGCTACTTTCAAATGCAATCCGCTAATAATGAGTACCGATAAGCGCGTCCAATTGAACGAACGCGTCTTACAGTGGAACACGAACGTTCTCACTGAACGAACACCTAGAAACTACATACCGCTGAGAACGTTCGGCGGTAGGGAAACACAAACACAACGGTATGGACGTGTGTCGCTTTATAGTATCCTGATCATAGCGATTGCTATTCTAAGCATCGTGTTAATCGTCACCGTTTGTACGTACTTATCTAGAGATCCTCCGACAAACCATTACATATGTGTTACAACTGTAGTATAATCGTTCATGGGCTTATAGCAGACTGAATGGCCGGTTCATCATAAACTCATACATATCCGTATTCAGTATCAGCTTATCGACCAAGTTACAGCGCTTCCTATATAGATGTGCGTTGAAGATCAACTGCATATATCTACCAGGATCCGTATAACCATGAACGACTGCGAATAATGTAGCTACGTCACGAGTATGCATATAACGCCATCTATGTTCGGCATCGTCTAGTAGCTTTTGTTGAACGATAACCGGATCATGCGGTACATTATATGCTTTCAGTACGCGATTGATATAGTATTGGATATCCTTCTGGTCCCAGCAATCGAAATCAATTATAACCGGTTCCCCGTTTAATCGCTTTATGTTGTTTTTATGGTAATCGATCCATGCCACTCCTCTATCACCCAACGGTAACAGCTTACTGAACAGCTTATGTGTTTCGTCGTAGGTTATCGTTCCAAGCTTCTCGTTGACCATTCGTATCTTATAGTACGTGTAATCGGGAGTTATTATGGCTGTTAACGGTAAAACGAAACCATAATCGCCTTCTTTAATGATAGCATACTTTCGACGCATCCGTTCTATAGCTTCGTCTGATCTACCACGATAACCGATACGATAAAAGGCTCCGTTTGTGTTGATAACGATATTGAACTTACCGTAACCAATTATTTTGTACGGTCTATCTACGCCTCCGTTTATCTGTCTGAGCGCGTTACGAAACAAATACTCTGCGTTCTGTTTCTGCATATCATTCAAACGCATCCGATTACAGATAGTCGATAGATCGTTGCCCATGGAGTTTATACATTGAAGTAACCGCCATATCGAACAAACAAAACGATTCGTGTTGTTCTTCAGTTAAATGGCTTGCGTTCTTACGGAGGATCAGTGTATGTTCGTCGTTAACTCCTTACAGTCCTACTTCTACGTCCGTATGGTAAAGGAGGGTAGTGAATATGTATGGAAGAAACCTTCATTTATAACGATCCGTGAACTACTCAATATTATAAGCGATGCGCTGGACGGATCGTATAACGCACCCACCGATGGATACGCATAAGCTTGATGTCAAACGAATCCATTAAACGATTGCGTTTATGTCTATAAACGGATCCATTAAGCGACTACCTTTGACGGCGATCCGTCTCAACTCACAACTGATTATTTTTAACGTTTCAACAATGTCTACCGAAAAATACGCAACTTACACTGATGCCTATAGGGAGTTCCGTATGAACATCTCTGAGAACGATTTTCATGACAATTATCCAGAAACAGCAGAGATGACACTAGCTATCTGCAGCGGTCTCCGTTATCATTACATGCGCGAGTACCGTTCGATGACAGCCGATCAATCGGTTCAGCTGATAGAAACGTTCGCTAAACGATGCGCCAAGCTGGCACAATATGAGGATACGTTGGACTTCTATCTTTATGGTCCTGAGTCAATCATCAAGCATGGACATTGGTCGGATGCAGCGACCCCTGCGTTCGATGAATGGATACTATTATGCCATGCTTATGGACTGATCTACCTTACACCTCATTATCAAGAAAACATCATTATAAACCTCGCAAAAAGAAATCGATGGGTGGATCGTAACACGATCCAACTAAGGCTACTTGATAAAGACGTTAAGCGTAGAAGTGAACTGCAGCAAAAGCTCATCGATATGGGCAAACTAGTCAACGATATCGATTCATTCAACCATATATACAAGTACGTCTTTGTATCGTCGAACCGTTTGCCGATAGGACAACAATATAAATACGTTATAGATTCCTACTATGATGGACATGTCGACGAACGACTAGGAACGGACACCATCTATGAATGGATCTTGAACGATGACGCTAATAAGTTCCAGCAATGGTACAACACCGGAGGGTTACATGAATATAATAACTCGGAGCGCGGTAACGATAAAAGTTTAAAGTACGTAAAGGATATCGCATCGCATATCCTGACATCTAACGCTATTGGGATCATACGCTTCATCATCATGAACCGCGTTCACGAATTCCTTGACATGCACAATGGAAGGTATGCGTTAATGGATCCATGGATCTACCCGGTGAACGATGCCGAGTGCTTTAGGTTATTACAAGCGCATTTTACGAAAGAACACGAGGCTATCATCGCTGAGTTCATTCATAGCGATTACGATAACGACTACAGCACCGTGAAACATGTTTATCGATACATTCGATCGGAAATCGCTGAAGCTATCTATCATGAGATAATGGACATATCGATGCGATTATCCGGTACCGACGATATGTATCTCCGTTTATACATAGCCGTTGAGATGGCCAAGTTCGGACACATCGGTCCAATCGAATCGCTTGACTGGGAGACCGCAACACGAACATTAAGCGATAAGGACGGATACGCGATCAAACGTGATCTCGTGACAATTAAATTGGCCCGATTGATGGGATACAGACGCTCTTTAATAGCTACGCACAGCAATTGCTTGCCGTTTGGAATGAACCCGTCTACGGCCGTGTATTTACATGACCTGTTTGCGGAAAACGGTCTAATTAGGATCGCCGTATGTGAGCCATCTCTGGTTGCGTATTGTGGTGATGCTGCGTTGGGCATTAAAGTAGATCGCTATAAACAGATAGTCATGGCGGAATATAGAGACGATTGTTCGTTTATAGAAGATACATTCGACGTTAGCATTCGTCCTGAGGATCAGATAGATATGTCAAGCTTGTGACTACGATGAGCGTACCGTTGATGGCGGTTTAAAAATATCGGTGCTATTTTTGTATCTACTGACGATAGCAGTGCTATATGTAGGTCTGATGTGTATGTAAACGATGATTATAGCGTTAAAATGCTAACCATTCCACGATCGTTATGTGAAGCGTATATAGCATCGTTTAACGGCCCAGGTAAACGGTTCCTTAAACGATACCAGGAGATGATAGTTAATTACTTTAAATCGGCTGCATTCAAAGATAAGACGCTTCTTCTGTTGTATATGGAAGTAGGCACTGGTAAGACGCTTACGTCGCTATCGTGCGGTATAGAAGGACTGAAGAGCGGAATGTTCAAACGAATCGTCGTGTTGTCTCCTAAAGCGGTG
>JAEIGA010004776.1_pt1 | contig 20899 bp, 17 predicted proteins | sample 9270691 | NCBI WGS metagenome assembly JAEIGA01 (sample SAMN17057246, study PRJNA624740) | gut metagenome | biome: biome; isolation source: fecal sample | host: Bos grunniens | place: China: Xizang | collected 2019 | reverse complement strand
TTACAAAAGTATGTGATAAGCCTTTGGCTGATTTGATTTCTGAAAGATTTTTCAAACCAATGGGGGCTCACATCGAGGGATATTATCAATTAGATGCAACAGGTACTGAATTTGCCGGTGGAGGTTTTAATGCTGCATTGAGAGATTTAGCTGCTTTTGGGGAAATGATTAGAAATGATGGATTTTTCAATGGAAAACAAATTATTCCTCAGGGGTTAATGAAAGATATTATTGAAAATTCTAATGCAAATAAGTTTGATAAAGATAGTTATCCTCTTTTAAAGGGTTGGGCTTACAGAAATATGTGGTGGGTTATGAAAAACTCAGACCAAGCCTTTTGTGCAAGAGGTGTACATGGTCAAGTTATTTACATAAATCCTGTTGCAGAAACTGTTATTGTAAGATTAGCTTCTCATCCTAATGCTTCAAACAGTGTAAATGATCCTTTTTCTCTGCCAGCCTATCAAGCAGTAGCAGATTATTTGAAAACAAAATAGGTTAATAAAGAAATAAGGAGTGTTTACCACCCCTTATTTCTTTCTTGTTCCATTGTTCCTTCGTCTATTTCTTGTACATAATTGCTACAATCCATATCTATTGACATTGTTGGCGGTCTATCAAAATCGCCTTTATAGAAATTAAGTTTTGGATCTTTTTCGCAACGTTTCATAAATAAGCCATAAACAGGTAATGCCATAGATGCTCCTTGTCCTAAGGCTGTTGAACGGAAGTGAATACTTCTTAATTCTCCTCCAACCCATACTGCTGTTGCTAATTTTGGATTTATTCCTATAAACCAACCATCTGAATTATTGTCTGTCGTTCCTGTTTTTCCTGCTATCGTACTTGTTATTCCGTATTTATATCTTAATCTTCCTCCCGTTCCTCCATCAACAACGCCTTTCATTAATTCTAAAACCAAATATGAGGTTTCTGCGTCTAATGCAGAGTTACTTTTTGAATTAAATACCTCTAAAACCATACCTTTATTATCACATATTTTTGTTATAAAGATTGGTTCTTTGTGTATTCCTTCATTAACAAATGTGGACATCGCTCCTGCCATCTCCATAACTGAAAGATCTGATGTTCCTAAACAAATTGATGGATAGGCTTCCATAGGTGTTGTGATTCCCATTTGTTTTACTAAATCTACTACGGCTTGTGGTGTTGTGTAATCTTTAATTAATGCGGCTGATATAAAGTTTACTGAATTTGCTAAGGCCCATTTTAATGTTACGCTTTCTCCTTCTCTGTCTTCATTTGAATTTTTCGGCGTCCAATTGTCAAAATCTTCAAAAGTTACTGGTGAATTTTCTAATTCGTAACATGGAGATAATTCACTATCTCGCATAGCTGCTGCATAAACAAATGGTTTGAAGGTTGAGCCTACTTGTCTTCTTCCAAGTTTCGCATTGTCGAATTTGAAATGTTTATAGTTTATTCCTCCTACATATACTTTTATGTGTCCGGTTTGTGGTTCTATTGATACCATTCCTGTATTCAAAAAGTGTTTGTAGTAACGAAGTGAATCCCATGGCGACATTATAGTGTCTTTATCTCCTGCCCAAGTAAAGACTCGCATATTTGTCTTTTCTTTAAAATTGGCTTTGATATCTTTTTCTGATAATCCTTCCGATTTAAGAGAACGATACCTATCAGAATTTTTCATCGCTTGCAAATAATACTTATCTATATCTTCTTTACTTATGCCTGTAAATGGTGCATCTTTATATCCTTTGGTGTGTTTGAAAAATTCTGCTTGCAAAGTAGTAAAATGTTCTTTTACTGCTTCTTCTGCATACTTTTGCATTTTATAATTTATGGTTGTATATATCTTTAATCCATCTTTATGTACATCATAGTTTTCCCCATTGGCTTTATAGTGAGTCTTACACCATTCTTTCATATAGTTACGTAACATTTCACGAAAATAAGTGGCTATTCCTTCATCGTGAGATTGAGGATTGAAACGTAATTTTATTGGATTTGCTGATTTTTCTCTATATTCTGCCTCTGTTATGTATCCATATTTTTGCATTTGACTTAAAACAACATTTCTTCTCTTGTTTGCATTCTCTGGATTTCGTATTGGACTATACGCAGTCGGTGCTTTCAAAAGTCCAACTAATACAGCTGCTTCTTCAACTTCTAATTCTGAGGGTTGTTTTGAAAAGAATATTTGAGATGCTGCTTTTATTCCATAAGCATTGCTTCCATAATCTACAGTATTTAGATACATTGAAAGAATTTCTTCTTTGGAATAGTTTCTTTCAAGTTTAACTGCTACGACCCATTCTTTAAGTTTTGCAAATACTGTTCCTAATTTTGATTTTTGTTCTCTTGGAAATAGATTTTTTGCTAATTGTTGTGTCAGCGTACTTCCTCCTCCTGAACTTTTATCTCCTCCTAAAACTGTTTTTGTCAACACTCTGAGTAATGAACGTAAGTCTATTCCCGAATGTTCGTAAAATCTTGCATCCTCTGTTGCAACAAGAGCATTAATAAGATTAGGAGATATATCTTTGTATGTTACATTTGAACGATTTTGAATACCAATATAGCCTATCAATTCGCCAGAATCAGAATAAACTTCTGTTGCAAGATTTGCTTTTGGATTTTCTAATTGCTCAAATGTTGGCATAAATCCTAATGAACCTAATGATAATAATATAAAAAACACTATTACGGCTATGAGAAAACATATATATGTTCCCCACATTATACTTATATACTTTTTAAAGTTAGTTGTTTTGCCTTTTTTCTTCTTTGTAGTTTCGCTCATATCAAAAAATATTTTGATTTTTTAATCTTGATATTCTAAATGCAAGCCTATATCAGATATTCCTTTTAGGGTTGAATCCATAGTAGCTTGACGTAACTCAAAAATATATTTACCTTCTTGGCTAAATTTTATATTTTTCGCTATCCAAAAACGATTATCTTTCATTTTAGAGCTACCTTTTCCTTTCCATGTGCCGTCAGGATATGCAAGATAGCACTCTATTGTATCTTGTTTTGTAATTTTCCCATTAGGCAATATAGTATTCATATAAAAATATATGTTGCTATAAGGATAATCTGTTGTATTTCTAATATTAATTGCTAATTTGTATGCTTTTATTGTATCTTTTATTTCTACTTCATAATACAATTTATCTGTTGTTTTCCATAATTGTTGATTTACAGCTTTATTTTCATCATAAATCACATTATGATTACAAGCAGTAAACAAAATAAAAAACAATAAAATACCTATACTATTAATTATACCTTTCATCTAAATCGTCTTTTTGTAAAGATTTGTCATTTTCTAATTTTTCTGCGAAAGATTCTAAGTCTTTTACAACTATATTTTTATGATTCTTATTAATTATGTGTTTAACCGTATCAGCAGATAAGGGGAATAATTCAGTGCTACCTTGATAAGAATACCAAAATATACCTTTAAATACATCAACTTTATGATATATAGCCTTTCCTTTTTCTGTTTCAAGTTCTACTCCTAATTCTGGTATTTTATTTAAAGACTCTATGTAAACATCATATTCATAATTCAAACAACATTTCAACTTTCCACATTGTCCAGCTAATTTTTGTGGATTCGGAAACAACTGTTGTGTTTTAGCAACTACGGTTGAAACAGAATTAAACGTATTAAGCCAAGTACTACAACATAATTCTCTTCCACATGTACCTATTCCACCTAATCTACTTGCTTCTTGTCTTGCGCCGATTTGTTTCATTTCTATTCTAATTCTAAACTCCTCAGCCAAAGACTTAATTAACTGACGAAAATCCACTCTTTCATCTGCTGTATAATAAAAGATTGCTTTTGTACCATCACCTTGAAATTCCACATCATTAACCTTCATTTTAAGATTATAACGATTAGCATAATCTCTTGTTTTAAAAATCATGCTATCTTCTTTTCTTACAGATTGCAACCATTTTTCTATATCAACAGCCTTTGCTCTTCTGTATAATTTCTTTAAATCAGAATTAATATCAACCTTCTTTTTCTTCATTTGAATTCGACACAATTCCCCTGAAAGTGTAACTATTCCTATATCATGTCCAGGATTTCCCTCTACAGCTACAACATCACCCTCTGAAATCTCTAATCCCTCAGGTAAGCGAAAGAAATCCTTTCTTGAATTTTTAAATCTAACCTCTACAACATTACAACTATTTCCATTAGAAGGTGAATGTATATGTCCCATCCAATTATGAACATTCATTTTAGAACAATTATCCAATTCTTTTTTAGAAATAGGCTTATAAGATAAAGGTTCTCTGCTACAACCTCTTGATAAAAGATCACTTACTTCAAACTTATCTCTTTCAATATTTGGATCTTCATCAAAATATGGGTGAACAAATTGTTCCAATAACCTATCTCTTTGTTCTATTTCTTTAATTTCTTTTTTTTCTGATTCCATATTATAAAAACAACTGAGTTATATATTATTTTATTTAGTATTATTCTTTATCAATTTCCCAATATTTAAAGCCAAAGAGGTAAATATCATTTTAGCATTTCCATTTCGCATAATTTCTAATATAGCTTTTTGTGTTAAATTATAAATACCTAAAATATTCCTTGGCACAATAAACTTTGAAAAGTTAGCTTTAAAATCCTCTTCCTGCTCAGAAAAATTACAAAGCCTATCAATTTTCATTTCTCCATACTGAAAACATTCTCTATACAATTCCAAAGTATAATTTAAATATACTTTCAATTCTTCTCGTCCCATTTTAGAAATCTTTTCCACTAACTTTGAAATCTCTCCCAAAGAAGAATTATAAGCAAAAGCCAACCTATTAAATTGAATAAACAACTTTCTAAATTCTGCTTTATCATCTTCATTAGAAGAAATAGCCTTTATCAAACTACCCTCAGCATAAGAGAGAGTTTTCTCTATATTTTCAAAACCATTATTCAATAAATAGTTTTCCAAATCCACATTCTCAATTGGAGGCACCTTAATTAATTGTGTTCTTGAAAGAATAGTAGGAAGCAATGCCTCACTATTTTCAGCAACCAAAAGGAAAAGAGTATTTTCATAAGGTTCTTCCAAAATTTTCAGAATCTTATTTGCAGCATCTATTTGCAATTTATCGACGCCCCAAATAATATTTATCTTATATTTCGACTCGTAAGTTTTAAGAGTCAAATTCTTGATTATAGTATTTGCATCTCTAACATTTATTGCACCTTGTTTATTATCTACCCCAAGTTCTTGATACCAAGATTCCAAATCTATATAAGCATTATTTGACAAAACATAATTTCTAAAACAATCAATAAAACTTAAACTCTCATTATTTTTTTCAACAGACTTAGTAGTAGTATTTGGAAAGGTAAAAAACAAATCGGGATGTGAAAGTTTTTGATATTTTAAGCAAGAAGGACATTTTCCACACGAATCTGCCTTTAAATCTCCTTGCTTAACATTTTCAAAAATCTTTTTATTGGTACAACTAACAAACTGAGCATAAGCTAATGCCAAAGCAAAACCGCCATAACCTGCACTACCTAAAAATAATTGTGCATGGCTAATCCTATTATTTAAAACAACATCAATCAATGTGTTGATTAAATTTCTTTGTCCTACTACTTGCTCAAATTGCATAACAACTACACTATTTTTAACTTACAAAAGTACGACAAATTTCAATAAAACACCTCTATAATGCAAAAAAAAAGCGAGTTTTACATAAAAATAAAACTCGCTTTTTCCTTTAAAACCTATTTTTTAATACTCAAAAGAGAAATTTTCTGACATAAATTCATCTTCTGTTTCTGTTTTTTGAGTTTTTTCCACATTAGAAGTTCTATTTGCAACAGATTTTTGTAAAGAAGCAATCATAGCTCCCAACATTTTTGTCATTTCCATTAAAACCTCAACCGAAGCATCATTTTGCTCTTGTGAAAAGACCCCTTTTTTAAATGCAATTGCAGTATAGACAACGCATTCTCTAATTGCAGCTTTTGCATCTTTCAAAAATTGAATTAATTGAGTTTTATGACGAGATGAGCCTTCTGCAATATTCAAAGACACTCTGCTTGCTGAATTAACAAGTGGCTTAAACACCAAATCTGCATCCATTCCATTTAATTGACAATTTTGATTAAGCAACCAATTAACATAATCCAAAGATTTGTGATAAACTCTTAAATCTTCAAATCTGAAAAAGCTGTTTGAGTTGATTTGTTTTTCCATAACAACATTATTTTAGTTAGATTTCTATATTTTTATTTATTTGATTCCAGCAAAATACTTCATAAATTGAACCCTTAGGAATGCTGAACTTTCATTATTTTTTTCAACAGCAAGTTTTCCTCTAAAATCATCTAAGGTTTCAAAATTATTTTTTTGCATCCATTCTTTCAAAAACGCAATAGACTCTTCAATAAATTCTGTACCCTGCTCATAAATTGCAGAAACAGTTTGCACAGTATTTGCACCAGCCAATAAAAGTTTTATAACATCTTGAGGTTTATGCACCCCACCACCAGCAGTTATAGGACAATTTACCACATTTGCAAGAATAGCAGTCCATCTTATTGTTCTATGCAAATTACCTGGTGAAGAAAACACATTCGCAGGCTCAATTGTCATTGTATCTATATTAATATCTTGTTTAAAGAACTGATTAAAAATGTTCAAATTTTCTATTCCCATCCACGAAAGCTTTTGTGTAAATCTCGCAAGTGAAGAAAAATAAGAACATATCTTAACTGACACAGGTATTTTAACAGTTTTCTTTACGTCTTTTATGATTGTTTCATAAAATTTCTCAATTTTTTCTGTTGTCATATTAACATCCGATGGTAAAAGAAGAATATTTAATTCAATACCATCAGCTCCTGCTTGCTCTATACGGCTTGTAAGATTTATCCATTGAGAAGCCGAAACACAATTAACGCTTGCAATAATCGGAATCGAAACTGCTTCTTTTGCAGACTTTATTAAACTAATATATTTTGCCAAAGATTGTTTCTCGGTGTGCGCTACAATATAATCATAGGTTTCATCAGCATATTCAAGCATATTTGATTGAGAATAATTACTTGACATTTCTTGCAGAATCTGTTCTTCAAACACTGATTTCAAAATCACTGCACCTGCACCTGCTTGTTCTATTTTTTTTAAAGTATCTATATTGGAAGTTAATCCACAACTACCAACTACAATTGGGCTTTTAATGTTTAAACCCATAAATTTAGTTTCTATATTCATAGTATTTTCTATTTTTAGATGAGCAAAGATAACAATAAATTCATAATCAACAAACTTTTTGATAAAAAAATATATTCTAAAAGAACAAAACTATGTTTTTTAAAAGCAAGCCAAACAATTTTATTTAAAGTTTTCCTTACAATATGCCTTGTTTTTTACAAGAAAAATGTATCTTTGCAGTCTGAAAAATTAAAAACAAAATATAATGAGCACAGAAAACATCAAAGTAAACAACGAAAACGAACAAGAAAATAAGAGTTTAAACGTAGGAGAAATCGTTTCTAACTCAGAAAAGTTCATAGAAAAGAACAAAAAAATCATCATTGCCATAATCTCTGTGGTAGTTCTTGGAATTGCAGCTTACTTTTTGTATCAAAACTTCGTAGTAGCACCACGCGAAAACAATGTTCAAGAAGAATTATTCGCAGCACAAAAGTATTTTGAACAAGAAGATTTCAAAAAAGCACTTGAAGGAGATGGTAAACACGCAGGATTGATTTCAATAATAGAAGAATATGGTTCTACAAAAGGAGGATCTCTTGCAAACTATTACGCTGGCAACATTTATTTACGTCAAGGCGAATACAAAAAAGCAATAGAACACCTTTCTGCTTACAAAGGAGAAGACAAAATCATATCAATACAAACAAAAGCATTGATAGCAGACGCATACGTAGAGCTTGGAGAATTAGATAAAGCAATTAGCAACTACAAAGACGCAATAAAATCAGAAAACATAATGACTACTCCATTTGTTCTTTTGAAACTTGGACAAGTTTACGAAATGCAAAAAAATAATGTAGAAGCATTAAACTGCTACAAAAGAATAAAAACAGAATTTCCTGCATCACAAGAATACAGAGAAATTGAAAAATATATTTCACGCTTAGAAAACCTTCAATAAGTCAAAGAAATATTTTAAAAAATCAAAGAAATATTTTAAAAAGTCATAGAAATAATTCGTAATTTCTATGACTTTTTTTTATCCAATCACAAAAAAAATAGTATTATGAAAAGATTAGCATTATTATTATCAGCAATTCTTTTGACAAATATGGCGTTTTGTCAAGAAGAAAAGAAAGTTTCCGTAGACGATGAAGTGTTTGTCGTTGTTGAAGAGCAAGCAGAATTTCCCGGAGGCTTGGATTCAATGTATGCTTACATTGTAAAAAATCTCAAATACCCTGAACTTGCAAAAGAAAAAGGCATTGAAGGAAGAGTTTTCGTGCAATTTGTTATTGAAAAAGACGGTTCAATTTCAAATGTTAAAATTTTACGAGGCATAGGTGGCGGTTGCGAAGAAGCAGCGGTGGAAATGATAAAAAATATGCCGAAATGGAAACCGGGAAAACAAAGAGGAAAACCCGTAAGATTTCAATTCGTCCTACCAATCAAGTTTGAACTACCAAAAGATAAGGAATAAAAAAAGCCGAATCGTTTATTGATTCGGCTTTTTTTGTTTTATTTTTCCTTTTAGTTATTTCTTAAAAACTCAGAAGTAATCATTTCGGCTTGTTTTACTACAATTTCTGTTGCTAACTTCTGCATATCAGGAGGATAACCATAGCGTCTTAACAAGCGTTTAACAACAACTTTCATCTTTGCTCTTACACTTTCTTTTATTTCCCAATCAATAGAAGTATTTTTACGTATTTGCTCTGTCAATACAACAGCCAATTCTCTTAATTTATCTTTTCCCATAAGTTCTACTGCACTTTCGTTAGAGGAAACAGCAGTATAAAACGCATATTCATATTCTGTAAGTCCAAGTTGCTTGAAATTATCGTCTTGTTCTACAATTTGTTTGCTCAACTCTATCAATTCTTCAATTACTTCTGCCGCAGTAATCACTTTATTATGGTATCTATTTATAGACTTTTCAAGCATTTTCATTAAACTCTCCCCTTGCACTAAATTTAGTCTCATTCGTGCTACTATTTCATCATTCAGTATCTTTTTTAAGACTTCAAAAGCAATATTTTTATGCTTCATACCTTTTATTTCAGCTAAAAACTCTTCTGAAAGAATAGAAATATCTGGTTTTTTAATACCTGCCGCATCAAAAATATCAACAACCTTTTCTGAAATCAAAGCTTGATCAACTACCTGACGAATTGTTGTTTCTATCTCTTCATTTGTTCTTCCATTATTTGGAGATTGAAATTTACATAAGCGTGCTTTGACAGCTTGAAAGAAAGCAACCTCATCTTTAACTTCCATAGCTTTTTTATGAGGAATAGCAATAACAAAGGCTTTCGATAAAGCATAAACTTGATTCACAAATCGTTTTTTCCCTTCTTCCAATCCAAGAATATAATCCTCTGCTTTAAGAATAACAGACAATTTTTCAGAAATATTAGCCGTGAAATAAGAAGAATAATCCAAACCTTGCAACATTTGTTGTATGATTTCCATTTTTTCTTCCATTATTTTAACTGCTTGTTCTTGATTTTCTGTTGGATCTTCTCCACTTTCACCACCAGAATAGATTGATAAAGCTTTTTTTAAGTCGGAAGCAATCCCCAGATAATCGACTACAAGACCACCAGGCTTATCTTTATACACACGATTCACTCTCGCAATTGCCTGCATTAAAGTATGACCTTGCATAGGCTTATCAATATATAGTGTATGTAAACATGGAACATCAAATCCTGTTAGCCACATATCACGAACTATAACAAGTTTCAATTCATCATCAGCATTTTTCATTCTATCTGCCAACATACGCCTTTCTTGCTTTGTTGTATGATGTTTAGCAATGTCCGCACCATCAGAAGAAGCCGATGTCATAACTACTTTTAGAGTTCCTTTTGACAAATCATCATTATGCCATTCAGGACGCAAGGCAATAATCTCATCATACAACTCCACAGCAATTCTACGACTCATTGCAACAATCATAGCCTTCCCTTCAAAAACTTCTTGTCGCTGTTCAAAATGTGTAACAATATCTTTCGCTATATTTTTTATACGAGATTGGCTACCAATCAATGCTTCTAATTGTGTCCACTTGGCTTTTGCTTTTTGTATATCATCTAATTTTTCTGAATCTAACTCTTTATCCAAATCATTTATCATCTCTCTTCCATGAGAAGTCAGCTCCACCTTTGCCAATCGGCTTTCATAGAAAATTCTAACCGTAGCTCCGTCCTCAACAGCCTTTGTTATGTCATAAACATCTACATAATTACCAAATACAGCAGGAGTATTTACATCGGTTGCCTCAATAGGAGTTCCTGTAAAGCCCAAATAAGTTGCATTAGGTAAAGCATCTCGCATATATTTTGCAAATCCATATTTTATTTCCGAGCCTATTACCTCATCTGCCTCATTTCGCACATCTACATTCTTTGCCTTAAAGCCATATTGTGTACGGTGTGCCTCATCAGCAATAACAATCACGTTATTTCTCTCGGTTAGAGTTTCATAAACATTACCATTTTCTGGTTGAAACTTCTGTATCGTAGTAAAAATAACTCCTCCCGAAGCAACACGTAACAGAGTTTTCAAATGTTCTCTATCATCAGCTTGAACAGGTGTTTGTCTTAATAATTGTCTGCAATCAGCAAAAGTTCCAAAAAGTTGATCATCTAAATCATTCCTATCTGTTATCACAACTATAGTAGGATTATTTAAAGCCTTAACGACTTTTCCTACATAAAAAACCATTGATAAAGACTTTCCTGAGCCTTGCGTATGCCACACAACACCCGCTTTCCTATCCCCCTTCTCTTGTTTATTTACGTTTTTCAATCCATAATTTTCAGGAGGTTCACTCACAAAACAATCTTCCTTGGTATTTATTCCCGTAGCTCTTATTGTAGATTCCACAGCCTTATTTACAGCATAATATTGATGATAAGCCGCAATCTTCTTTATCGTATTTATCGAACTAATGCCCGTTTTTCCATCTTCCGTCTTTGTTTTTTCAAACACCGTAAAGGAACGAATCAAATCCAAAAGCGTTTCTTTATTCAACATTCCTTTCACCAAAATCTCCAATTGACCTATTAAATGAGATGCTTCAGCCTTTCCATCAGATGTTTTCCAAGCCATCATTCTGCTAAAACCTGCCGACATAGACCCAGCCCTTGCTTCCAAACCATCGGAAATAACCACCAAAGCATTATATGTAAACAAAGAAGGAATAATCTCTTTGTAAGTTTCAATTTGTCTGAATGCACTCTGAATTGTAGCATTCTCATCAGCCGCATTTTTCAATTCAATCACCACCAAAGGCAATCCATTGACAAACAAAAGCACATCAGGACGTTTATTTCTGCCATTCTCAACAATAGTAAACTGATTGACAACCACAAAATCGTTGTTTTCAATATTTTCAAAATCAACCAACCATACCAAATTTCCTCTTTCCGAACCCTCAACATAACTTGAAACCGACACACCCTCGGTAAGCATACGATGAAACACCTCATTATTTGCCAACACATCAGGCGAAGCAATACGAAGAACTTTATTTAATGCCTCGTCACACACCTGCCTTGGCAAAGAACTATTGATTCGATAAACAGCAGAACATAAAATATCCTTCAACACCACCTGTTCAAATCCATCTCGCACAACACTCGGACCATAACAATAACTATACCCAAGACTTTCGCACAAATCAATCACCAACCCCTCAATACTTTGTTCATTCATTACATTCATGACAACAAATATTATTTTTGACGCACCAATTTATATTTCACCATTCTCAAAGCCTCTTTAATACCCTTGGAAGGTTTATAAATAATCTTTGTTTTCTCCACCAATTTCTTATCAAGTTCCTCTTCACTATCCACCGCATTAGCTTTCACTGCCAATTCCACACTACCAAGTCGTCCTATTTCAGTACCACGACCGAGCTGAATGTTTTCAATCACCACCTGCTCGACTTCCGCCAAAACAAAAGCCACTTCAAAATCGGTAAGCGTAGTTCGTTCGGCAATCAAAGCACATAATTTTTCAAAATCCATACGTGTTTTAGGATTTATCCTTACCGAGTACTGATCTTTATCCTCGCCGTTGATGTGCATTCGTTTTTTGTAGCCAATCAAATCAATCATAACTATATTGTTTATGTAATTTCTGAATTTATAGGAGGTAATCGTTGCGAAAAGGGAGATAAAACAAATAAGTCCGGAGCATCTTCACAAAAAGATCCTATCTTTCACCCCAAAACATCCGATCTTTTACCCCAAAAGATCCGATCTTTTGCATACTCAACTCCCGACTTTTCAAATTTACATCAAGCTTTATTAAGATTACCTCCAATATTTTTCGGTTTTACCTATTACTTTTATTTCTCCACTCATTAATATTGGATATATATGTATATTATCCAAAATGATAATAGAATTATTTTTATACATAATCCTATGTTAGTTAAATAATATATAATCTTTTATTCTACTATTCATTAAGTAATTTATTTTTTATTTTGTACAATTATTTCTTTTATACGGTTCAAATCTTTATTCAATCCATTTACTAATATGTTATCAACCATATTTCCATATTTAATACATAGGTTAGAATTTTTATGTCTGCTAATATTTAATTTTAAATATTCAATAAATGTTTCTACGATTTTTACTCGAACAGAAAGATCTTTTTTCCCACTCTTTTCTGGAATAGGAAACTCTTTCTGTATATCATTAAATATTTTTTGATCACCGATCGGAGTATCTTGCAATACTAATTCGAAATAATGGAATCTATTGACAAGTTCTGACACATAATAATGCCCCTTTGCTGAAATTGTAATTAAAAAATCATTATTCGGTAGTTTAGTCCAACTAATATCTGAAATTATCTTATCTGTTTCAATGAGATTCTCTTTTATCAAATACTCTATTTCTTGATTAATTACATCTTCTTTGTATCCATATTTATTAAATTCGTCAACCAAGTCATTATAATTTTTATGCTTATTATTATTTCCACCAAATGATAATAGTTCATCTAGTGCTTTCAGTACATAATACTTTATAAAGTAATCTGAATTTGGACTTATAGGATAGAAAATATTTTTTATTAAGCTTGACACATGATTATAGTAAACTTTATTCTCTAGTCCGATTGTTTTTACAAATTCATGTATCGGAATAGTTATAATATGCCTATCACAATTATAAATTACTCTTAAAACATATTCAGAAGCATCTGTATATCCTGATACCAAAAAAGTCTTGAATAACCTTAGCCCTTCTCTAATATTTGGGAAACTCATCTGTCTTAAAAAATCTAAGATTGGAGTATTATTATTTCCAAACAATGAAGATTTTAGTCCAACAAAAAATTCCTCGATTTTATCTTCAGTCAATTCGAAATTCTTATTTCCTATAGTCCCGTATAATGTGTTATCCTTACTAAGATTTACTTCTTTAATGATATAATCGAGTCTTTTCTGAAGTACATCACCATAATTAGGAGCTGCTATATGAAAAGCATTACTATCAAAAGCATTAAATGGTGGTCTATTTCTCCAATCATAATAATACCCCTCTCTTAATGAAATAATAACACCAAATTTTGCTTGCTTGTTCAATGCACATGCATTTAAATAAACTTGTTCTTGAATTTGATTTGTTAATTGATCTGCATTATCAAATACAATAAGTATTCTTTTATGTATTTCTCTTGTTAAATACAGATTGACAGATTTGAAATGTTCTTGCTTATTTTTAGTTTTAGAGTCAAGAAACTCAGATAATCTTTTTTGATACTCTAGTTGATCATTTTCATAATAGAATTTCCATATTCCTTTTTTATTTTGGTTTATTTCCCTAATATATATTCTTTCTAATACTTTAATATCGTTGATATTATACGAAGGATATTTTGTGTCAAATTGTGCAAGTAAATCTCCATATACTAAATCAAAATCAATAGTATCATTGCCGGAATAATATTTCATCATATTGACAAATATATACAAATTATTAGTTCCTTCGCCAAAAGTATTTTCTTTTAGTAGAAATTTTAAGAAAGTAGTTTTACCAGCACCTCTAGATCCAATAATAATAATCGGTTTCGGTGTAGGAGAAATTAATTTATTTGCTGGATACTCTTCTATTTTACTATAAATTTGCGTTCCTATACTATCACTATTTCGAGCTCTACTTACTTCTTGTAATGCAGGAGGATTATCGCTAAAAAGACTATTTAACTCTCGTTTATTTTTTATTACTTCTTTGTTTTCAACATAACATTCTTTGATAAATTCCATATCATCTTCATCGTCATTAGCATTATAAATATCACCAAGAGCTTTATCTATCAATGATGCTATTTTAGTTGAAAGGTCATTTCTTACAATTTCATTGTCCTTATCGGATATTGAAGATAAAATAGTCTTATAAAATGATACATCTGTATCATACAATTGTTTAATGCCTCTATTTTGAATGACACTTTTTTTAGACAATGTATTCCAAAATTCAATGAAATTATTCTCAATGTCTTGAAAATCTCTATATAATATACATTTATTATCTTTCCATGAAGTTCCATTTGTATTTATGAATTTTGAAATAATATATTGCTTCCCATTAGTAATAATACCTGTATCACATCCACAATCACTTATATATCCTCTGATTTGATCTATAACATCTTTATTCTCTTTATATAAAGTATTTAGTTTACATTTTCTATTTTTTTCATTTGGAAAAATAAAATCAATAAATTGTCGCTTAGCTTCTATAATTAATGTAAGACCTGCTATAGATACTTTATAATCAAAATAACCACTCTCTACGTGACCTTCTCTAACTATATCTACTTCATCCCAGCCTAACACATCAATTAGCATTTTATCTATCAATTTAGAGCGGGTATCATATTCTGAAAAATCCTGCTCTACAAGAGATTCATAATCTTTTATGAATTCTTCAAATTTAATTTTTGATTCATCACATGTAATCATAGCCATTTTCATTTCGTTTATATTTTCACCTCACCACTCATCAGTCTCGATAGTAATCCATCACGTGTTTGAATGAGGGTTTGAATTTCATTATTATTATTTATTATCTTATCATCAATTGGCTTTACTTGTTTTTGGAAATTCAATATAGTATCTTTATCAGGTATTACAATGTCAAGATTTTCAAAATCTGATTTACTTATTGAACCAAATACAGTCCCATTATCATTATATTGTTTAATCTCATTGAGTAACGATTTAAGTTTGTAATAAGTATATGAATAAAACAATGAATTATTCTTATATCTGAAAGCCGCTACTCCTCGACCGATACAACATCTTTCAATTGCCATATTTTGAGCGCCAACCGGTGCTCGTACACTAATTAATGTGTCGTTTATTTCTGCAAATTTTGTTGGTTGTGTAGTGAAAATACGTTTTGTTGGAAAACGAAATCCAAAATCAGCATTTCCTTGGTACATCGGGATTCCTGCACCTTCTTCATTGAAACTCTCTCCACTAGGTGATTGTCCCATTATAAATTCAAATTCATCTCCCAACTTTCCTTCCTTCCAATCCTCTTTTGCCTCCTCGATAAACCATTGGCGGAATAGCGTTTCAGCCATAGCTTCGAGAGTTTTATTCTCACGGTGTAGTAGGTCTATCTTATCATCTAAGGAGGAGAGAATAGAAACGATTTTATCTTGCCTATTTCTATCAGGCAATATTATAGGCATAGAAGAGTACGTTTGAGCATTAATATTTCCACGAGTAGCTCCATTATCAACAGATAAAATCCAATCATAATATGGTTGCGAATGAGTGTAATATTTTAAAATTTTGGGATTAACTTTGTTAGGGTCTATGCTAAATTTAATAAGGAATCCAGCATATACAAATTCACCATCCTTGCCATCATAAAAATAACTACGCCCAACACTTGCACCAGTTCTTGCAAAAACAATATCATTAGGTCTTAATAAATAATTTGAAGCATTTACATCATCTACTGATTTTAGTCCATTCTTATTTATAGTACCATCATCATTTATATCTGTTATACGCAAATAAGTATATTTACTTGCATCAAATTCAATCGCGGAAGCAGCTATGCCATAACTACCTTTCCCATCTATTGTTAAATCTCCCAACTTATATTCTTTCCACTCACTCATAATCTATAATTGTCGTTTTAGTATATCTATTTCCTTTTCAAGACACATTTTATTTGCTACCATTCCATTATCTCCTATAAATCCAAACCGAGAAGCTGTTTCCATAGAATCTAATTGTGCTTCTTTTTGTGCAATTGTTGTCTTAAGTACTTGTATATCTTTAGCATGGTTGTACTTATAAGCACGCTTAGCCACAATCAATGCAGCAATGCTTACCACAAGTGTTGCAATAGAAATAACTAACGTTAATGTATCAATTGTTATATATTCTTTCCAGTCGGTCATAATTACGTATTTAAGATATTAATCCCTCTTTTTCAAGATAGCGTTTAAGCCATTCTTTCCAAATATCAAGGAATAATTTCCACCATTCTTTTTCTTTATTCTTTTGTTCTTCAGAAATATTATTATTCTTATCTATAATCTTTTCGGTAAGTTGTTTAAGACATTCTGTACCAGATTCTAAAATATATTTGGGAAGTTTTTCATTCGCTGTATTGTTTAGAAAACTTATTGCAAAAGCAGATAAAGCTAATCCCTCTGAAAAAAATGGTAGTTCTTCTTTTAGATTATTGATTTGAACCGCTATATTACCCCAACCTATTGTTGCTATTATTTTAAATGCTATTGGAGGTTCTTTTTCAGATTGACTTATAACATCAAAAACTTCTTGCGGAGTTTTATATTGTTCTTTGTTTATGTTATAGAATTTATTCATACTTTTTTTGGCCCTTTTTAAATTACTAATAATAAATACATTATATGATTTTATTCATTATTTTAATTATTTTTTTGTCTTTTTTTGGCCCTTTTTTAGCCCTTTCAATTAAATTTCACCCCTCTTTTTTAGTTCTTTTATACCTATCTCTAAAGCTTTTGATATTATCTTGGAATCTTTTATATAATTTTCACTTAATTGATATATAGTACCAGAACCTATTCCTTCTTTTGATAATATTCCTTGTTCTACTAATGAATTTATCGTATTACGAACTCGTTTTCTAGACATGTGATTCCCCAATATACTTACAAAATCTTTCATTTTTGCTATCTTAAAAGTATTAAAATGAGCTAATACAACAGGTAAGGCTTGAGAAAGATTCCAATCTTCGCTTTTGGAATATTCACCTTCTTTTCCACAACATTCATAGTAATTTTTTGATAATATATAATACGTTCCACTTGTTTTTCCTCTCTTTTCGATAAGACCTCGCTCCAATAAACTTTTAATTATTGACTTCTCTACAAATTCAGATTTATTCATTCGTATATGATTCAAACCTATTACTTCAAATACAGAAAGTCTATCTTCATCGGCTAAATCTCTTTGTTCTGATTCTAAGAATACCGCAAATGCTTTGTCTTTAATAACAGCTGAAAGGTGTAATTCTACTCTAAATGGATCACTATGTGAATAGTCTGGTTCATCTTTCCCTTCTAAAAGAGTGTTCTTATATATTTTATCAATACCTTGTCCTGAGCGTTCTACAACACCGGTTTTTGCTAAAACATCAGCAAGCAACCTGTTCCGAGGAGTACTTGGCACACGTAATAGATTATCTATTGTAACACCTAGTGGAAAACCTCCTGTATTTATTATAATCATTTTTTGGGGATATTGCTTGATAACTATTTCGCTTGAACGGCGATAATCTCTATGAGCTACAGCATTGTTTATTGCCTCACGAATAACTTCCTCGTTAAAATAAGGTATATTAAATATGTAAGAATTTTCATTCACATCAATTTTGTCATTTCTCAAATCAATATCATGCCAAAGCAAATCAATCATTTTATAGAACGGTTGTTCATAAACATGCTTATTTGTATAAGGTACAAGAGTTTCTGATTTTCTATATTCTAATATAACTGATGCTTGTGGAAGTCGTTCTTTTAAAATTTCTTGTTTACCAACAAGTATCAATGCTGCATTAGTAACATTTCCTTCTTTAACTAAATTTAGATCACTTAACACTTGTTCTTTTGATAAAGTCAAGAAATTTGGATTGTTTTGTTTTTTTGCATATCTATGTTTAAGTATTTGGATAGCTTCTTCATCAAGATCATCAACAGTAATATTATCACATGTATTAGCAGAGAAATCTGGTTCTTGTTCTTGAAGAATACTAAATATCATTTCATCAGACATTGGTTTTAGTTCTTCTCCAACGCGCATAAGAGGAACATCTTCAAATCTAAATAATTTTCCAATTGGACGAGGAGGTATATCTATAACAAGTACACGACCACTTAAATTTGCTTCATCTTCATATAATTCATACACGAAAGGCCTAATTTGTGTATCTTTATAAATACTACTTTCTAATTCTCCCAATTTATCTTTATTCTGTTGTGTTCCTATAACCTTATGAGGATAAGCATCTCCCATTCCTAATACGAGATAGCCACCTCCTTCATTGCATAAAGCCGTAACATAACCAAGAATACATTTTCTACGTTCATTAGGCTTAACACGACTACCTCCATCATAAGCAAAATTCCCTTGTTCTGCTTTTTTAAATTCCACCTTATCTTCTGACTCCTTAAAATTTTTAAGTTGCTCGATAGTTAATTTCTTCATAATCCCTTATTTAATCTTCTCTAAGTTTTCTAATATCAGTTTGTTCAAGCGTTCTTCTTCTTTTAGTTGTTGTTCAAACTCGGTTTTTAATGTGGTAAATCGTTCTGTGAAATTAAAATCTTCCTCCTCTTCTGGCAATCCTACATATCGTCCTGGTGTTAGTACATAATCTAATTCAGCTACTTTTTCTATGCTTGCAGAAGCACAAAAGCCTACTATATCTTCATATTTACCATTTCTATTCCTCCAATTATGGTAAGTTTCTGTTATTTGTTGAATGTCTCTATGGCTAAATTCGCGTGTTCGGCGATTGATAAGGTGTCCAAGGTTGCGTGCATCTATGAAGAGTATTTCTTCTTTACGATCTCGAAAACGTTCTGTTGCATTTCGGTTGCGTGAAAGAAACCATAAAGAAGCTGGAATTTGTGTATTGAGAAATAATTTAGCTGGTAGATTTACGATACAATCAACTAAGCCTGCTTTTACCAATTCTTTTCTTATTTCTCCTTCGCCTCCACTTTTAGATGTCAAAGCTCCTTTTGCTAATACAAAGCCTGCTTGTCCACTTGGAGCAAGATGATAGATAAAATGTTGTATCCAAGCAAAGTTTGCATTGCCTATTGGTGGTATACCATACTTCCATCGACCATCTGTTCTCAAAAGTTCCCCGCTCCAATCGCTATCATTAAATGGAGGATTTGCTATTAGGTAATCTACTTTTACATCTTTGTGTGCATCATTTAAAAAAGATCCTTCTGTATTCCATTTAACTTGCGAGGCATCTATGCCACGAATTGCAAGATTCATCTTACATAGTCGCCAAGTTGTTTGGTTACTTTCTTGTCCATATATGGATATATCGTTAATGATTCCTTGGTGTTCTTTTACGAATTTTTCGCTTTGAACAAACATTCCTCCTGAACCACAGCAAGGATCAAGTACGCGTCCTTTATATGGTTCAAGCATTTTTACCAAAAGTTCTACAACGCTTCGAGGTGTATAGAATTGCCCTCCTTTTTTCCCTTCTGCAAGTGCAAATTCTCCCAAAAAATATTCAAAGACATGTCCTAATAGATCTGCACTATTTGTTGATGTGTTTAATGTAGTATTACCTATTAGGTCTATCAATTCTCCAAGGCTTGTAGCATCAAGATTTGGTCGTGCAAAAACTTTGGGTAATACTCCTTTCAAAGAAGGATTTTCTTTTTCAATACTATCCATTGCATCATCTATAATTTTTCCTATTTTAGAGTCTTTTGCATTTGCGACAAGCGTACTCCAACGTGCTTGAATAGGCACATAGAAAACATTTTCTGCTTTATATTCTTCTCTATCTTCTGGATCTGCTCCTTGATCTACTTCTGTTTGCAGTCTTGCATACAATTCTTCAAAAGAAACGGATATATATTTCAAAAAGATAAGTCCCAATACTACGTGTTTGTATTCTGCTGCATCAATATTTTTTCTAAGTTTATCAGCGGCTTTCCATAATTGTTTCTCTAATGATTCTTCTATGTTTTCTTTTCGTTTTGCCATAGTTTAAGTTGTCTTATGTTATTACTTCTTTAACTGATTGCAAAAATATAGATTTTATTCCAAATAGAATTAAATTAAAAAGCCGAATCGTTTATTGACTCGGCTTTTTTTGTTTTATTTATCCTTTTCGTTATTTCAATGGGCTGTAATCTTTGGAGTATCTTAACATTTGTTTAGTGTAACCTTCTTCGTATGAGATTGTTACATCTGTTATCTTACCATCTTTGTCTTTTACTGCTGTATAGACAGGGTTTACAAAGCCTTTGTATGGTGCAATGTTAAGTTTTTGGTATCTGTCAAGGATTTCTTTGTGTAATTCAGCATCTATCTTAACTGCGTAATTTTCTACTAAATCTCTTGCAGCATTGAAGTCTCCTGTTGATTTAATTCTTTGGATTTCCGCCAAGAGTTGTCCGAACAAATT
>JAEIGA010004775.1_pt1 | contig 20901 bp, 18 predicted proteins | sample 9270691 | NCBI WGS metagenome assembly JAEIGA01 (sample SAMN17057246, study PRJNA624740) | gut metagenome | biome: biome; isolation source: fecal sample | host: Bos grunniens | place: China: Xizang | collected 2019 | reverse complement strand
TATCGGAGAAGTAGCGCACGAGGCGTTGCTTCTGGCGTGTAATGCAGAATCGCCAGCCGTTGAACGCCTCGAATTCTTTTTCGCAACGTGTTATGTGTTGAGTTGCCATACGCATCAACCATAGCGTTCTTCTGGCGCTGCTGCACTACAATATAGATGTGCGACAAATATATTTCAAGGGTGCCAATTTAACGTGCGCCGGTTTTCCTGACAAAAACAGGCGGTGCGGGAAATAATCTGACTCCAGCTCGCGTACCTATGTTGTATGAATCATCTACCCATTGTTATCCTTTCTTTCATGGTGCTCACCGCGTCTGCTTTTGCTGAACCGGGTGAGCTGTGTCTTACCCCTGCGCAGCAGCTGGCTCGTCTCAACATTACTCCAGAAAAATATAACGAGACTCTGGCCAGGATGGGGCCCGCAAAAAGCAATAGCGACAGGCTGAAATGGCTCCTGGCGGCAGGTGCAGATGTGAACCATATACATGCATTTTCAGAGTGTGATACTGTTACCGCATTAACCGTAGCTGCAAGGTCAGCTGCCCGCTATGACAATGTGGAGTATGTACGCCTGCTGCTGGAGGCAGGGGCTGACCCGAATCAGAAAGCTTATGGTGGCCGTACGCCCTTGCATATCGCCATCGAGAGTATCGGGAGTAAAGAAATCAGTCTGAACGACATCGAGCTCGTAGAACTGTTGCTGGAGGCTGGCGCTGACCCCAACGCGCAGGATGCCGAAGGGAACACGCCTCTGCATAAAGCGGTGTTCCAACCGGAGTTGCTGCCGATGCTGCATAAGGCCGGGGGCGATTTTGCCAAGCTTAATAAGGAGGGATTGCCGGCGCTGCATCGCTTTCTGGACCTCTGCTCCTTGCGGAAGGTATCGCCCGGCTTCTTCCATCTGCTGCTGGAGGCCGGATGCGATATCAATGTGCGCGACAACAAGGGAAATACGCTGCTGCACTCCGCTGAATTGATGAAGAATACTCGTCTGACATTGCCGGAACTCATTGCAGCCGGGGCGGATATCAATGCTGCTAATCACCAGGGGCTGACCCCGCTGATGGTGCATGCCCAGGCACATGGGAATGATATATTTATTCAGCTGCTGGAGGCCGGGGCGGACACAGCATTGCGTGATGCGCAGGGGAAGACCGCAGCAGATTATGCCCGCAGAAATGCCTGGTGCGGAGATTATAATTACGCAAGACTGGCTACTATAGCAGCTGGTGAGCCGGAGCGTGCGCATGCCACGGGGATGCTGCACGCGCTGGCCTCGAAGTGCAGCAAGTCCAATGATTACAAAGAACAGAAAGAACTCATTTTACAAATGAAAAAAGCCCTGGAAGACGGAGCAGATCCGAATATCCAGGGGCAATTTGGTGATTCCTTTGTTTTCACCGCACTTTCGCTCTGCCGCTACGATAGTGGAAATACCGGCACCCTCATTCTGGAAGCGGCTCTGCAACACGGCGGCAGCATTCACGCTCGCGACAAGGAAGGGAATACGCCATTGCATCGTGCAGCCGGTGATACGACTCGTGTATTACTGGCTGCCGGGGCAGACCCGAATGCTCTCAACAATGAGGGCTCTCCGGTGATTACCAGCGCCTGTCTCAATATTGTGCGCCAGCACGACAGAACACCCTGGCAGGAGAATTTGTGGCAGGCGGACTATACCGTCATGCAGCTATTGGATGCAGGGGCTGAGCCGAATGCAGCCGATGCCGCAGGAAATACAGCGCTCCATTATTTCCTGCAGGGCTCGGATTGTGAGAATGTTGTTCGCCATCTGGTGAAATCCGGGGCGGATATCAACGCCCGCAATAAGAACGGCGCAACACCGCTGATGTTGGGAACAGTCAGTATTGATACGCTGTATTGTTTCCTGACAGAATTTAAACCAGAATTGAATGCTCGCGATAATCGGGGGCTTACCGCCATGCATTACGCCGCGGAGCAGGGAATCTGCCCTGGCGAGATAGCCAGTGCGGGTGGAACAACGGGCAATGCTCTGGAGGATGCCGTGCTGCTTCACAATATAGCAGAGGTGAAGCGGCTCATTGCAGCCGGGGCAGATGTGAATGCCCGGGGTCCGCACGGATACTCATTGTTGCACTGGGCTACTGTGAACCGGAATGAGGAACTTGTCGGAATCCTGCTTCAGGCGGGGGCGCATGACCGGAATGTCCCGCTGAAAAGATAACTGCCTGGTTGACTTCGGCAGGGGGATTTGCCATAATCCCGGTGTAACATTTTTTTCGTAGATGAAACTGACAGGGCTTTTTGTATTATCTCTGGGGCTTACGCTGGGCTTTGACTCTGCAGAAGCTGCTTCTGTTTATGATGAAGCGACCCGTACTGGTACGGTGTGGGCAAATGGGTTGAGCGTCAACGCAGACGAAAAGGTAGTGGGCTGGTATGATGCCAATAAAAACAATATCTGGGATGAACCGGGTGAGGTGGATGATTATCTGTGCTATGCGGCATCGGCGGCCAATCTCATTGCCTGGTGGCAGGATAACCACAGAAAGGTTGCCAGTGAAAACGCCCCGAAGAAGCTGGAGGATATCTGGCAAACGTATGTCCGAAATAATGAGATTCCGGACTAAGGCGGTACTACGTGTGCTGCCATTAACTGGTGGTTATCCGGGGTGTATTCTCCTTTGAATGGTGATACCGGGAAATGGGCGGATAAGGAGGACTCCATCTGGGAGCGTTTCTATGCTGAGCCGGACGCAATGTATCAATCAGAAGAAGATGAGATTCTCCCGATGACGCTTCCGAATTATAAGCAGAAAGATGCGGCTTCCGGAGAATATAAGGATTTCGGGGGGTACTACTATGACCAATACGGGCTTACGCAGCAGAACCTCTCTGATTTCCTGGTTACCGAATGGGAGCGTGATATTCCCACTGAATCCGGCACTACCCATAGCACGCTGACCTTGGCCGAAGGCAACGTGGGTGAAGATGGGGATACGGAAAGCATCTATGATATCCCGTTTGTCTCCATACTTAACGAGTCTCCTATTGCCCTGACGATATACTCAGTAAACCCCAATCCGGACGCCGAGAACCCCGCGCCCCTTGCCCATGCTATTACGCTGTGGGGTGTTGAATACGAGAATGGTGAGTTGGTGCGCATCTGGCTGACGGATTCCGATGATGTCGATAAGCGGACAGATGAGAATAGCCTTTTTTCCATTCCCGTTATCATGGACAGGGATAAGAACATGATATATCTGGATGATGCTCCCGAGGATGGGGGCATTTGCTGCAGCGAATATGGCTACGATGTCTTCATCGCCGAGATTCACAGCATTAAGCCGTCTGTGACGGCAACATGGTCGGTGCCGGAGCCTGCCACTGCTACGCTGAGCCTGCTGGCGCTTGCTGCCCTGGCTGTTCGCCGCCGTCGCTGAAGCTGCTATGGCGTGATAAGTCCGGTAAGACGACTAATGAGGTCCGGGATTTTTGCAGATGCTGCTCTGCAGGTGGAAAGCCCTTCTGCCGACTGCCTGAGTATGTAAATTTTGTTGGAATTATTCTAAAATATTTGTCAGCCTGCAAGTCTTTGCTTGCGTTGGTGGGTGGAATCATATAGAATGGCGGCGTGGCGGGAGACAGGAGTCTGCCGCAATCAAGAGAAAGAACCACAGCCACAGAAGAATCACAAGATGATTAAGGTAGCCATTGTCGGATACGGGAATATCGGGAAGTACTCGGTTGATGCACTGCGTGCCGCCCCTGATATGGAATTGGTAGGTATTGTACGCCGTGCCGGCAGCGCCCCTGTGCATGGCATCAAAACCGTGACAGCTATTGAGGAGCTGGGGCAGGTGGATGTAGCGTTGCTCTGCACGCCTACCCGCAGCGTGGAGGAAACCGCGCTTCCTCTGCTGGCAAAGGGTATCAATACTGTAGACAGCTACGATATTCACGGAGGTATTGTGGATTTGCGCCGTTCGCTGGGCAAGCAGGCTCAGGCGAATAATGCTGTGGCAGTTATTTCCGCTGGCTGGGACCCCGGTTCTGATTCGGTGATGCGTACCATGATGCTGGCCATGGCTCCCAAGGGGATTACGTACACCAACTTCGGTCCGGGCATGAGCATGGGCCATAGCGTGGTGGCCCGCTCCAAGGCTGGTGTGAAGGATGCCCTTTCCCTCACCATACCGACCGGCTCTGGTGTACACCGCCGCATGGTGTATGTGCAGCTTGAAGACGGCGCAGACTTTGCGACGGTGGAAGCCGCCATTAAGGCCGATGATTATTTCTGCCACGATGAAACGCACGTCAAGCAGGTAGCCGATATTGACTCTCTTCGCGACATGGGCCATGGTGTTTACATGGAACGCAAGGGCGTTTCCGGCACAACGCAGAACCAGATTTTCAAGTTTGAAATGCGCATCAATAACCCGGCTCTTACTGCGCAGGTGATGGTGTCTGCGGCGCGCGCCAGCATGCGTCTGGCTCCCGGCTGCTATACGCTACCGGAAATTCCGCCCATGGATTTCTGCCCTGGCGACAGAGAGACGCTCATTGCACAGCTGGTGTAACCACCTGCAGTTGATTTCTCCATTTCCAACCGGGATGAGGTGCATGCCTTGTCCCGGTTTTCGTTACCGTCTCAGGAGCGTATGAATGACGGCAGAAAATGGTTGATGAGTTTCCTGTCGGGCGAGGCCATGGGGATGTGGGGCAGTTGTACCAGGGGAATGAACTCCTCGCCTGCGTGGATGGGGGTATCGGATGATGCCTGGTAGAGATGCCGGGTGACCTTGTAGCGGGTGACAGTGTATTTCTGGTCTGCCAGGTGGGGAAGATTTATGCAGAATGCCGCAGTACGGCGGGGCAGTCGGTACATCCCCTCGTGGCGCTTACCGTCGCTTTGTTTCTCCAGGAGCAGAGCTGTGCCGTTGCACAGAAAAATATCGTGGTGCTCAGTGGCGGTGATTTCTTTTCGGGGAAGCTTGACGGGCAGTTTTTCCGGATGTTCTGCCTGGCACCAGGTGCGCAACGGGCAGAGCAGACAGTTCGGCGTGCCGCTGGTGCAGAGGGTCTGCCCCAGCTCCATGAGGGCTGAATTATACGCCCTGGGATTGGTGGGGTGTACCATCTGCGCGGCAATATGCCAGTGCTTCTTACGCCCTGCAGGGGAATCGATGGGGGTGGAGTCGTTGAACAGCCTGGCAAAGACGCGCCCGACATTGGCATCTACCAGCGGAGCGGGGCGGTTATAGGCAAAGCTGAGCACAGCACCCACGGTGTAATCGCCAATGCCGGGCAGGGCTCGTATGTCTTTTTCCTCGGTGGGGAAGCAGCCGCCGTGCTGTTCCACAATGGCGCGGGCCGCAGCCTGGAGCGAGCGCACGCGGCGGTAGTAGCCAAGCCCTTCCCATGACCGCAATGCCTGTTCCTCGCTGGCTTCCGCAAGGGCTACCGGGGTAGGGAACTGCTGCAGCCATGCTTCGTAGCGCCCCAGTACGGTGGGGATGGTGGTTTGCTGCAGCATGATTTCACTTACCAGAATGGCCCAGGGGTCTGTGGTGCGCCGCCACGGGTAATCACGCCCGTTTTCTGCAAACCAATCCACCAGAGCCTGGGCGGCCTCCTGAGCATGCGGCAGTGTCATTGGGCAGCCTGGGTGGTGTAGATGGAAATATCTGCCTGCCTGGTGCCGAGGAGCTTCTGCGCCCGCATCAGCGCTTTACGGGTAGACATGTTCGGGTTATGCGCTTCCACGAGGAAAATGTTGCTTTCACCCTCTCCGCAGCCTTCCTGCAGGATGCCGAGCACGCCGCTGTTCTTCAGGATGCGGAATACTTTGAAGCTGGCTCCGGAGATGATGATGTGGCGGTTTTTTTCGCGGATGAAGCGGATGAGTTCTTCCAGCGCGCAGACGGATGTTGCATCCAGATTGCGGGCGTTGCGCATGCGGAGTACTACCACGGCAAGACTGGGGTCTTCGGCAATGCGGGCTACCTGTCGGCGGAATAAATCGGCTGCTCCGAAAAAGAGGTCGCCTTCAACATGCACAATGGAGATTTGCGGCAGGCGGGAGTCTGCTTTGTCTAATTCGCGCAGGGTGCCGGCATCGTCAAAGGTATATTCCACGAGTTCGGGCTTGGCGGCTTTGCGCAGGAAAAGGGAAACAGAGAGGATGACCCCGACGAAAATAGCAATGTGAAGCGGCAGCAGCAGGGCTGCTGTGAAGGTGATGAGCAGCACGGTGGCATCTCCCTTGGTGGAGAGGAAACAGATGCGCAGCAGCTTCTTGTCGTACAGGGAAAGAGCATTCGCCAACACCAGGGCAGCCAGCACACTGTGCGGAATTTTCGATATGAGCGGGAAATTTGCCAGTATGAATGTGATACCCAGGCAGATAAGGCCGCAGTATATGCCGGAGAATCTGGTGGCTGCCCCTGCGGTGAAGTTGAGCATGGAGCGTGTGAGCGACGCAGAGCAGGGCAGCGAAGTGGTAAGCGCAGAGCCCATGTTTGCCATGCCCACGGCAAAGGTGTCCTGGTTGAGGTTGATGGCCTCACCGGTTTTAGCCGAGAGGGTCTTACTCATGACGGTCTGCTCCAGGGTGGAAAGGAAGGCAATACCCACGATGACCGGAATGAGTTCGTTGATGTGTTCGCCCAGCTCGCCCAGTGCCGGTGCGCGGCAGACGAGGTCGCTCATGGTGAAATCCTTGAGCATGCGCACGCCTGCAAAGTGCCCGCCCGTCCAGGGCTGGCTGAGTATCCAGTTCAGCAGGCTCATCAGCACCAGAATGACAGCAAAGGTCGGCAGGCGTCGCAGGTATTTTTTCAGCGGTATGAAAAGTGCAAAACTAAGTACACCCAGCACGATGGGCTGCCACTGCACCATGTCGAGGTTGTTGAGAATGGCCCCGGTCATGGTGAAAAACGAGCTGCCTGCGTCCACATCATTAATGCCCAGTACATAGCGGGACTGAGAGGCGATGATGAGTGTGGCTGCGCCCGTTACATACCCGACCAGTACGCTGCGGCTGACAAATTGCAGCATCTCTGTGGCTTTGACAAAGGCTCCGATAACGCAGAACAGCCCAGCCATGAAGACGATAAGCGGCACAAAGATATGCGGATGGCTCTGAATGGCGGGGGATGATGCCAGAAAGAAACTCGCCAGCATGAATGCCGTGGCGTTGCTCGGCCCGCTCACCGTCAGGCTGCACTTCGTGAAAAGCGGGGCTATGAACGTGCCCACCGTGGCGGCCATGATGCCGTATATGCTGTCCAGTCCGGCCATGGCAGCGAAAGCCATGCCCTGTGGCAGCCCTACCAGAGCCACATCTGTGGCGGCTTTCAAATCGCGCCCGGCTTTGCTGAATGTGTAGCCTTTCAGAGCATGTCGCACCGGAAAGAGGTCTATCATCCCTTTCTCCAGCGTTTTCCGGATATCGCTCCAACCACTGCGTACTTTGTCTGCCAGAGTGCCCATTTGTGCACATCCTACCACCAAAATCGCCTGCTCGCAAGGCGAATCGTGCATTTTTCAGGCTCTTCACCTCAAAAATCATCAGATATGCGTGGATGTGGTATTCCCTCAACAATTATCCTTGCCTTTTTATGACATATGTGGTAGTTTCTGTGTCAGCATGAAGGTAAAACTCAGTTTAGTAGCCAGTGCCGCTCTCGTAGTGGCTTCCTGCACACCTACGAACGATACTACGGTGAATAACCGCGCCAGTGTGGTTGTCAAGCCTCAGCCGAGCCAGACAAACCGCTATATTGCGACTCCGGGGCAGGCTCTTGTGCCTGTGGGAAGTTCGGATGTGAATGCCGCATTTGATGCTCACGCCGCGCAGTATGCAGGCACGCCTCAGACAGGTGCCGCCATGGGGGCGGCTATGGGGCAGGCTGCCGCTAATTCTGTAGCCGGTGCTCTGGCTCCCCTGCAGCATACGCCCACGCCGCTGATTCCTGCGGGCAACACGACTCCGAACTATATTCACCAGAGCGTGGTTCCCGGGCAGGCTGTGGTAGGCGGCTTTGGGGCTGCTGGTGCGGGCATGACTCCTTCCCAGACCGTGATTCCCGGTGTGCCGATTAATTATTCTGTGCGCATCACCAACAGCACACCCGGCAAACTTTTCATTGAAGCCCAGGATGCTGCGGGTAACATCTACCCCTGCGGTTTCATGGATGGTGGCCGTAGCGCCACAACACCGCTGGAGCAGGCGGACCCCATCGTTGGTCCTATCACCATCGTTGTGCGTGACCCCGATAAGGAGGGCGCTCCCGAAATCCGTCGCTTCAAGGTGAATCCTCCGGCTCAGTACGCTAACCAGACCGTAGGTATCAGCATCATCCCCGGTGGCAAGTACCACGCCAGTGTAGATGGCAATGTGTATGCCAGCGGTGAAGCTGTGCCCCGCGTAGTGGCTCCCTCTCTGGTGGCAGCCACCCCCATGCCGACCACTCCGGGTGGCCTCATGAACTATTCCGTGAAGCTTACCAACACAACTTCCGGTAAGATTCTCGTGGAAGCCCGCGATGCTGCCGGTGTTGAATTCCCCTGTGGGCTTCTTGCCGGCGGTGAAAGCCGCGTGGTTCCTTGCGAACAGGTAGCCCCCATCAAGGGTGCTATCACCGTCATTGTGCGTGACCCCGACAAGGAAGGTCAGCCTGAAATCCGCCGCTATCGTGTGAACCCGCCTGCGAACTATGCCGGCAAGACTCTGGGTATCAGTATTGTGCCTGGTGGTCAGTATCACGCAAGTCTGGATGGCCAGGTGTACTACACCTACACCCCCCCGGAGGCTCCCATTACCACTAATCCCTATCCGGTGCAGACTCCTGCTGCCACACCGGCTCCTGTAGCTCCTGCTGCTACTCCCGCTCCTGCGGCACCTGTTGCCACACCGGCTCCCGTAGCGCCTGCTGCTACTCCCGCTCCTGCGGCACCCGTTGCCACACCGGCTCCCGTAGCGCCTGCTGCTACTCCCGTTCCTGCAGCACCTGTTGCCACGCCGGTTCCGGTTGCACCCGCCGTGGCGCCCGCGCCTGTGGTGACACCCGCACCCGTATCGCCCGTACCTGCTGCAGCTCCTGCAGGTATCTGATAGTAAGGGAATCATAATCTTGTACCCGGTAGCGCTTTTCATAAGGAAAGCGCTACTGCTTTTTTGTGCAGGCTTGAAGATAAGGCTCGCTGTGTTTATACCACAGTCATGTGTAAACCATTCCGTGACTACCTGACCCTCACTCGGGAATATACCCGGGAAATTATTACCTTTGGTGGCTTTGTGCTGATGTGCTTTGTGTACACCGATTTTCGCCAGCTGGCTCGAGACCAGTCTACAACTGCTGCGCAGACTGTTGAAATCCTGCGAGCTATGGATAGCCGTCTCGGCATCATTGAGCTTCACACCAGCGCCCCGGTAAAATGAAAACCAGCATCCGACTCATTCAACAGAAACTTGGTGTTTGTGCCGATGGAGTAATAGGCCCTGTAACACTGCGTGCCATATCAGCTGCTCTCGGTGTGAGTGAAATACCCGTCTGGCCGAACCAGAGTGAAGTGCGCAGCGGTAGAAGCGTGTTTGGCGCGCCCGGCAGAGAGGAGGAACTGGTGAATATCCTGCCTGCCTATCAGTTGTATTTTGAGGGAAAAGCCGTGCGCAGCATCCGGGTACACCGCCTGATTGCTGCTCACGTGCAGCAGGCTTTGCGCGAAGTACTGGAGCATTACGGAGCAGATGAAATCCACCGCCTCGGGTTAGATGAATATGGAGGCAGCTACAATTACCGCCCTGTATCCGGAGGCAAATCGCTGTCGATGCATGCCTGGGGCATAGCGTTGGATTTTGCCCCACGGGCTAATGGCCTGAAAGTAAAATCTCCGCGGGCAACACTTTCGCATCCGGACTGCGAGGCCTGGTGGCAGATATGGGAGAAACACGGCGCAGTTTCAATCGGGCGGGAACGGAATTACGACTGGATGCACCTTCAATTCGCTCGTTTATAAGCAGCGCCGGTTATCCGGTATGTTACTTTTCAAGCAGGAAGAGGTATTCTTTAACAGAAAGCGACCGTGCGTGCAGATTCCTGCATCCGCGGAACGTGGCGTAATCTGTTTCCATGAGCTGCAGCTTACCGTGTTTGCGGAGCAGTTGCTGCATTTCACTCAGAGAAATGAACCCCTCTGAGTTGTACGAAATCAACGTGAAGCGGGCCGGCAGGTTTTCCAGCAGGGTATTCAGCGCTTGCTGAACCTGCGCGCGCTTGTTGTAGGGTGAGCGGTTCCAATCTGCCGGTATGCCGGATACACGGGAAGCATGCCGGGGTGCTTCATTCTTTAACAGCAGATTCAGCATGAAATAGTTGGAACCATAAGGATGCTGGTTGTACGGAGGGTCCAGGTAGGCCAGATCCAGCTCGCGCAGTGAGGAAGCCACCGCCGTGGCATCGTTCTGCAGCACATGGCATTCGCAATCAAACCTGGAAAACACGGGCAGCGGCAGCGCAATGGGGGCCATGATTCGCTGCAGGGCGTTAGCGCCTCTTCCGCCGAATTTGCCTACGCCGTGGCTGTCTTTATAAAAACCCTTGAAAATACCTGCTGTGTTTGTGTGTACTGAGGCTTCGCTCAGAAGGGGAGCCAGGAAAAATGGTTGAATCGCAGCCGGCATATTGCCGATGCAGCGCCGGGCCGTATCCAGATAAATGGCATTGCGGCGGGTGTAGAAAACGCGTTCCCCCGGCTTAATACGGGTATCATCCTGCGGCGCGTAGTGGGTAGCCAGCAGCCCTGGTGAGAGCGAGTCGTCTATTTGTTGCAGCAGTGCCGCATGCCGTTCCGGCAATGCGGCTGCGCGTACAGCATCGCTATTACTCAGATAACATGTGTTGAGCACCCGGGCGTAGTCTTCCAGGTCATTTGTGTACAGCACTTCCGCGTGTTGCTTAAGAAAACGGCTCACAATGCCTGACCCGGAAAAGGCATCAAGGCAGCGCAGGCGCCTGCCGCCAAGTCTGGCTCTTACCGTCGACACGGCCTGCCCGATAAAATCCAGCAGACGCCGTTTATTCCCCAGGTAGGTGATAATCTGTTCCTGCAGGAATCGTGGGTCCTCCCCAGCTGGCATTTCGGCGCTCATCCACCGCCAACTCTAGCAAATGAAATTTATAGCGTCAAGAGAGCATTGTGTCTCGGGGCTGCAGTAGGACCTGTTTCCGATTTGCTGATGCCCTTCTGCATCATAACTTTGTTGATCTGCCTGGGACAAGCCTGTTAAATACTCATGTGGCAGCTAAAGGAAAAGAGGCTCTTACGAGCAAAAAAAGCGTGCCATGTTCGCCTCCATACTGTATACTCCGGGTGTGTGCAGGCCGATTCTTAAAGCATTGCTTTGTTCTCTGGTGGTGGGTCTGGGGATGATGCCCTCATTGTCGGCAGCTGATGCCCCCGGGACTCCGCGTGAGCTGGCGCACCGCATTTGTCCCAAGGCAACAGCGTGGAAGGAAACGAACCTTTCGTCCGATACGGTGTTACTGCGAGGCTCCTGGGCAGAAAGCGCTTCCGGCAGGGATATGCACATGTATCTGGCAGTGCAGACGAAGCAGGGGGTGCCGCGGCTGATGCTGACTCATGTCGTAGCGGCGGCTGCAGACCAGTATGCCCGTTTTGAATTGAAGGGCGCGGAGGTACGCGCTTATCATGCCAATGGTACGCTGCTGGCACGAGTGCGTATGTGGGAGACTCCACCTGCACAGTATGCAGGCGCTCCCGAGCTGGTGAGCCTGCGTCTGGTTGGTGTGGAACCCGGCATTGTGATTGCAGAGGTCGAAAATCTGACTCGTTTTCCTGTGGTATTACGCCGCGGCAAGGTGTATCTGATAGAGTATGAAGGCAATAAAGTGAGATTGAATAACTTGAGCCTTCATAGTGAGGAATGCCGCCTGCAGCCCGGGGAATGCAGACGGATGAAGTTGCGGATTGCCAGCAAACGGGTTATTTTCCCTTCGGGCTTATTGGAAAACAAACGCGTGGAGCTGGTGTACCGGGCGAAGGATAATCAGCTATGCGGGGCAGAGATTGCCCCCGCCTGGATTCTGCAATACGGGATGCCACAGCTCAACGACCAGGGCTATGCATACCCCATTCGCCTGCGAGATGATTTTGCGGTGGTGCTCGAAAGCGGCATGGGCGGCTTTGCAATGTACCGGCTGGCTATGTATCAGCTGAACAATGGGGTATGGTTTCACTCGGGGTATCTCAACATATCGGGAAACTATGCTCCCCGGGAATTTGAAATTGAGCACAATCAAATCCGTGTGCTGGATTACCGCGAACGCTTGCTGGGTATTATCGTGTATCCGGGGCTTGATGCGTTCCACTCGACCACGGAAGAGGGCGTGAAGAAGGAAAAATGAAAATGCTTGATTCTGTAACAAAAAAAACTACAATAATTTTCGTATGAATTACAGGAAGTCATTAGTTGCGAATCTGCTTTGCGCAGCACTGGGCTCTGCTGTGGTGTGGGCTGTGCAGGGTGGTAGTTTCGGAGTCTCGGTGTTTTTTGTCGCGCTGCTGCTCTGGCTGTGCAATGAGCTGTGGTACGCATCTGTCACGGTGCCGTGGCTGATATATGGCCTGTGGTGTACGCTGCGGGGAAAAGAGAACCCCAACACCGAAAAACAGGTGGCGCGAGTTTTTTCGCTGGTTCTTCTGGTGGTGCCGCATGTGATTTTTGCCGTGCTTTATGGCGCTGAGCTTCTGATCGATGGGCAGGTTTCTGCCTGGCTGGGCATGCCGGTTTCGCATGGGCTGTTTGCCTGCGCTTTTGTGGCGCCTGCGTTGCTGTGTTTCATCTGTCTTGTTTCACCTGTGCCCCCACTTTCTGTGCTGGTGCTCTGCAGTTACCTGTTTGAACCGGAGTTGTGGACTCAGCCACAATCTGCACAAGCAGAAGACGGGCAGGAGATGCTTCCCCCGGTTCCCGCAGCGGCAGAAGGCACGCCCCGCCACCCGGAACTGCAGAAGCTGGCAGGCGAGCTGCTGTATTATGGATGCCCGGTCATTGGGGAGATGAGCCCCTACAACTCGCGCGATATGCTGATGGGGGGGATTATGCTGGGGGCAGGGCTGCTGGCTCTAGCTATGGCAGTGGCGGCGTATCCGGAAACTGTATTTGCGGCGGGACTGTGTCTGTTGCTGGGGCTGGTGTTTGGCGGATTCGGGGTCCGATTGCTGCGAGAACCTGCCCGTTGGAATGCCCGCCTGCGTTCGGCTGAGTATGCATTTACCCGTAGTCATGTTTATATTGTAGAGGGGGATGCCATACAGGTGCTACCCCTCGATGCTCGCCTTGATATCACCCTGGAAGAACCCGCTGGCCGCGTGGGCAATATCTACATCCGCCAGGATAATACGCTGGGGGCTGTCATACATACGGTATACAGACGGGTGAAGGTGCACTACGATTCCAGCGCGCTGGATACCAGTATGCCTTTGCAAGGCTTTTTGCAGATAGAGAATGCGGTACAAACCTACCAGCGACTGAAGAAGAATCAGTCGTTGAACCATGCGGGAAACCGCTGAAGTCCAGTGCCGATGGTGTGTCAGTCTCCTACAGTCTGTGTCACTTGCGTTGAACTGAGCTGAGAGGGTGCGGCATTACCGGCCGTGCCGAATATGGCACCCAGCAGCATACAGACGGCGAGAGAGAATCCCGCACAAACGATGGTAATGACGTTGTTCGTTTTCACGTTGGTATAGGTGGTACAGCTATCTTTCCTTATAGCACAGTTTTAACGTTGGTCAAGTAAAAAAGACCAGCCTCCTGGTTTTGCGAATGCCGGAAAGAAGGCTTGCACTGGTCAGATGCAAGGGTATAATGAGCAGTAACGATATGAGTATTATTTCCTACGCAAATCAGAATGTGCACGAGTTGGTGGCATATCAGCCAGGCAAGCCGATTGAAGAAACGGCACGTGAGCTGGGGCTGCGCCCGGAGGATATTGTGAAACTGGCATCAAATGAGAACTCATTGGGACCATCGCCCAGGGCTGTGGAGGCCATGAGCCGGGCGGCTTGTGGTATGCACATATACCCGGATGGAGCATCGTTTGCGCTGCGCAGCCGCCTGGCGGCAGAGCATGGGGTATCGTTTGCAAACACTGCTGTGGTCAATGGCAGCAGCGAGCTTATCGAATTGCTGGGACATGCGTTTCTGCGTCCCGGTGCAGAGGTTATTGCCGCGGATTATGCCTTTACTCTGTATCCCATAGTTGCAAGGCTTCTCGGCGCGCGTTACATTTCTATTCCGAACCGCGATAAATGGATTCATAACCTTGACGCTATGCTGGAGGCGGTAACGCCTGAAACCCGGCTTATCTTCATCACTAACCCTACGAATCCCGTGGGCTCCATGGTGACTCAGCAGGAGTTGGAGCACTTCGTTGCCCGTGTGCCGGAGCATGTGGTCGTGGCCATCGATGAGGCGTATATTGAATTTGCCGGTGAGGCAACAGACAGTGTCAGATTTGTGAAGGAAGGCAGAAATGTGGTGGTGCTCCGCACGTTCTCCAAGGCATATGGGCTGGCAGGTGCCCGCTGCGGTTATGCCATTACCACCCCGGAAATTGCTGACTTGCTGAATAAAGCCCGTTCTCCGTTTAATGTAAATGCTTTTGCTCAGGTGGGTGCGTTGGCTGCGCTCGATGACAAGGAGCATATTGCCCGCTCGGTGCAAATGGTGACTGCGGGGCGGTTGCAGTACGTGCGCTTCTTTGAATCTCTGGGGCTGGAGTATGTGCCCAGTCATACGAACTTTATCCTCGTGAATGTCGGCAATGGGGTGGAGGTATTCCGCAAGGCTCTGGCCCAAGGTGTCATCATGCGTCCCATGGCTGCGTACGGTTTGCATGAATATATCCGCATCACTATCGGAAATTCGCGCGAAAATGACCGTTGTATTGAAGTTTTAACGGAAATTCTGCAAAAATAGTGTGAATTTGTTAAAATCTCCCTTGACATGGTAGGATAATGTGCTAGAATGCCCCTGTACCCGCGAGAGCGAGGTTCAGTAAAAGAGAGAGAAAAGTTGACACTACCCCGGTTGCCGCAAGCAGCCGGGGTGGTTCATTTTGCTCGGGCCTGTTTCTGATTTGAATGAATAAAGGTGCCAGCCAATATGAAACAGCCCCCTCCCCGGGGCATCTTTTCAAAAATGACTTGAGCCTGGAGGGACTGCTGTTTATAATGTCCGCATGAGCGAGAAACTGGCCATAGCGGTGGATTTCGGCGGCACGAGTATCAAGATTGGAGTGACCCGTGGAGCGGAACTGGTGGATAAGGCTGCACCTTTGCCGACGCCTGAATTCGATAGCCCGGAATCCATTATGGCCGCTATGTGCGCTACTATGAAGGTACTGCAGCGTAAGTATCCGCAGGTGGTAGCGGTGGGACTGGGCATGCCTGGCTGGGTCGATTTTCATAAAGGCGTGCTCTACCAGCTCACCAATGTGCCGGTGTGGAATCACCAGGTGCCGGTGCGTGAAGTGATGGAACGAGCATTGAAGCTTCCCGTGGTGCTGGATAATGATGCCAACTGCATGGGCTATGCAGAATGGAAGCTGGGCGCAGGCAAAGGGCTGGACAGTCTGCTGTGTCTTACGCTTGGAACGGGCATTGGCGGTTGCATTGTGGTGCACAACCGCCTGTTGCGCGGGCGCAATGTTTCTGCTGCAGAGCTGGGGCAGACCAGTGTGGCGTTCGATGGCCGGGTCGGTCCATTCGGAAATCGAGGTGCTGTGGAAGAATACATAGGCCACAATGAATTCACTGCCGATGCTGTAGCCCGCTATGCCGAAGCGGGAATCCGGAAAACCGCGGCAGAGTGCTCGCCGTATCAGCTGGAGCTTGCAGCCCGCGCGGGCGATGCCCTTGCGCTGCAGCTTTACCGTGATTTTGCAGAGAAGCTGGGCTGCCTCATCATGAACATGATGTACGCCTTTGTGCCCTCCGCTTGCATTATCGGCGGCGGCGTGGCCAAAGCGGGGGATTTGCTTTTCAACCCGCTGCAGGCCTGCCTGAAAGCGCAACTCTTCCCGGTGCATTATGAGAGCCTGCGTCTGCTGCCCGCTCATTTCGGGGCAGATGCCGGTATCATCGGCGCCGGACTTATGGCGGCAGACTATGCTGCCGGGCAGCTTCAGTAAGCGGGTGTGTATCTCGGCCGCCGCAGTAGTTGATGTGAGCACTCAGATGATGCAACTGTAAGCCTGCAGCAGGAGCGGGAGAATGAGCGATGTTCTGCAAAATAATTTCCGGAGCATAGCGGAGGGGAAAAGGTTGATGTTTCGTAACTCAAGCAAATATCACAGGGAATGTACAGCAGATAGAAGCAGTTAATGTTGCCAACGGCGATATGATATGCTAGAATCGCCGGCGATATGAAGTTTCTCATCACAGCCGGTCCCACGCGCGAGGCGCTTGACCCCGTGCGTTACCTCACCAACCGTTCATCCGGTCGCATGGGTTATGCGCTGGCTGGGGCTGCCCGCCACGAGGGGCACGAGGTGATTCTCATCTCCGGACCCACCACGCTGGATGTGCCCGCCGGGGTGGATTTCATACCGGTGGAAAGTGCGCAGCAGATGTATGAAGCCGTGCGCGATATGGTGAAGTATGCCGATGTTGCCATCCTCTGCGCGGCTGTGGCCGATTATCGCCCGGTGGTGGTGCAGGAGCAGAAAATGAAGAAGAGCGGCGAGCGCCTGGTGATAGAGCTGGAAAAAACGCCGGATATTCTGGGCAGTATGCGCGATGTCTTTGGCTTCACCGGCACGCTGGTGGGCTTTGCCGCCGAGACGCAGAATGTGGAGGCATACGCCCGCGAGAAACTGCAGCGCAAGAAGTGCGATATGATTGTGGCGAATGATGTCTCCCGCCATGATATCGGTTTTGATTCCCGCGAGAATGAAGTGTCGCTGGTGTATCCTGATAGCGTGGAGTATCTGGAAAAGGACACCAAGGAGCATATCGCTCTGCATATTATCGAACACGCAACGTTGATTCGCCGCGCATGAAAGTGACCATGGAAATGCTGGGCTGGGGCCCGGATTACGCAGAGGCGCTTGCTGCGCTGGGGCATCCGGAGTGGTATCCCGCCCGTATTATCCGCGAAACCAAGATTAATTTCACGGTTATTGCCAAGGGCAAGGGCGACCATGAGGTGGTGCTATGTGGCAAGGTGTGGCACGATGCTGTTTCCGATGCCGATTTGCCTACCGTGGGTGACTGGGTGGCTGTGGACCCGGGGCAGGGAAAGGACCTGCCGGTCATCCGCGCCATGCTGCCGCGCCGCAACCGCTTTTCGCGCAAAGCTCCCGGTCGCAGCTGTGCCGAGCAGGTCATCGGCGCAAATGTGGACATGGTGGTGGTGGTTACCGATGCTGAGAGCGATTACAACCCCCGCCGCATTGAACGCTACCTCACCCTCATTCGCAAGAGCGGTGCAGAGCCCGTGGTGCTGGTGAACAAGGCTGATACCGCCCCGGAGGCCGATATGCAGCGCGCGCTGGAGGAAATCCGCGCCCTGGGATGCGCCGAGGTGTACCCCATCGTGGCGCGCTGGCGCAAGGGATATCCGCAGTATCTGCGCCGCGTCCCCAAGGGCCGTACCATTACGGTGGTGGGTTCCTCCGGCGTGGGCAAGAGCACTTTTGTGAACAGCCTGCTGGGTGATGAATGGCTGGAGACCGGCCATGTGAATGAGGTGACGGGTAAGGGCCGCCATACGACTGTGGCGCGCGAGCTGGTGATTCTGGCAGGCGGCGGGGTGCTCATTGATAACCCCGGCATGCGCGAGATTCACATGTGGACGGATGCTGCCACGCTTCGCGCCCAGTTTGCTGATTTGACTGAGCTGGAGAGCCAGTGCCGCTTTGCCGATTGTTCTCACCGAAAGGATGCCGGCTGTGCCATTCGCGCTGCATTGGAAAACGGTACGCTGACCCAGGAGCGTTACGAGCATTTCCTCAATCTTGATGCCGAAATTGCCGAGCTGGAGCGCCGCAATGAAAAACGCCAGATGACCCTGGAGCGTGTCAACCGCCGTGAAAAACGCCACGTCCTCCGCAACCGTGAGGACCGCGAAGACCACCGCCGCAATCTGAATCCCCACCGCAGGCAATACTATTCGGAATGATTAGTGATTAACGAATAGTGAATAATTGGGTGGGTGCTGATTCTCACAACTCGGAGTTTTCGTTACGCCAAGGGTGGATGGAGGGGGCTTGCAGGTGTTGCCTGATACTCGCTGGCGAGTCTATTGTTTCTTGCCGCGCAAGGGGGGGAATCAATAGTTAATTGTCATTCGTCAATTGTCAATTTCCCGGATTGTTTCGCGGGCGTTTTTGGCGGCGATGAGCCATTGGCGCACGCCTTCCTTGTCCTGCGTTTCGAGCAGGTCAATGAGGTGGTGCAGGTCGTTCACACAATCGTGCAGGGCTGATCGAACGGCAACGTCATTTTCCCAGAGAATGTCTGCCCACATGTTGGCACCGCCGGAGCAGACGCGCGTGGTGTCGCGGAAGCCGCTGGCTGCGAGGCGCTGCAGGTCTTCCATGGGTTCCTGTCCCAGGGTTGCGCCGCGTGCGCAGAGCGCTGCCAGAATGTGCGGGCAGTGGGAGATACGCGCCACGGTGCGGTCGTGGTTCGCCGGGTCCATCACATAGGTGCTGGTGCCCAGGGCTTCCCAGAAGGCAGCCAGTTGCTGCAGCTTGGCTTCCGGTGCACCATGCGGGTTGGTGAGGGCTACGGTTGCGCCTTTGATGAGGTCGGCAAACGCGTTTTCAATGCCTGGTGTTTCTGCCCCTGCCATGGGGTGTGAACCGATGAAACAGCGGCCGCGGCTGGTGAGCATGGCGCCTGTGGTGCGGTGTACATACGCTTTCACGGAGCCGATGTCGGTGATGATGGCTTCTTTGGCAACGGCGGAGAGAATGTAGCGAGAGAGTTCCTCAAAAGCTCCGATGGGGGTGGCGAGGATGATGAGGTCTGCGCCTCGGGCGGCTTCGCGGGCATCGGTGTAGGTGTGCTCGGTGATGCCGCATTCGCGCACGAAATCGAGCGGTTGCTGCCGGCGCGCCCAGATGCGCAGTTCGCACTCCGGCATGTGCTGGTGCACAGCCATGGCAATGGAACCGCCAAGCAGGCCGGGCCCCAGTATGCAGATTTTCTCGAAGGGGAGTTTACTCATGCATTACGGCACGTAGAAGTGGAAATTGGTGCCGCGCACTTTCAGTTCCTTGCCGCTGGGGTAGGGTACGCCGTTCTTATCCACCACGCGGATGGTCTTGCTGGGGTTCAGCGGGTTGTATACGCGGGTGGGGTCTCCCGGCACGCGGGTTGCCACGGGTATGGGGCCTGTGTTGGTAATCTGGCTCATGTCCACCGGCTTCTTTTCGGTGGCGTTCACCATAGGTTGCAGCACAGGGGCTGTTGGTTTCACCTCAGGCTTTGCCACCGGGGCTGGCGCCGGGGCAGGTGTGGGGGCGGGTGCGGGGGCAACCACTGGTTTGGGGGTAATTCTGTTGGTGACCGGGGTGAGCGGCTGCGTCAGGTCCAGCGGCGCATTCGGGTTTGCCGGGGTGGTGGGTGTAGCGGGTGCCGTTACCGGGTCGGGAATCGGGGCGTAGTTGATGCCGGTGGGCTGGGTTGTAACCCATGTGTCCGGGTATTGCGTGCGACCGGCGGTTCCCTGGTAGGGCATATCGGGAACAGACTGCGTGACGTATACACACGAACTGAACATGCAGCTGGAGAGCGACAGGAACAGGAGATGACAGGCGGACTTCTTCATGGGGAAAGATGCGATGGTTTTCTTAAGTTAAGTTAAATCTATTCTCCGGAAATGTCAACTTCAAAACGCCGCAGGCAGCCATACTGGTGGAGAAAATTCGCTTTGAGGGCAACTTCGGCTTGTTCTGGCTTGATAATTGGGTGCGGAGGGAGTAAAGTTGGGGCATGAGCACGCTTCATTGCCCGAGTCTGTACCAGTATACGCGCCGCCTGACCCGCGAGGTGATGGTGGGAAATGTGGGTGTTGGTGGGAATAACCCCATCCGCATCCAGTCCATGCTGACCAGTGACACGCTGGATACCGCCGGTTGCGTGCGCGAGTCTCTGGCACTGGCCGAGGCCGGGTGCGAAATCATCCGCCTGACCGCGCAGACCAAGGTTTATGCCGCCAACCTGGAGAACATCGCCCGCGAGTTGCGCGCTGCCGGGTGCAATGTGCCGCTGGTGGCGGATATCCATTTCAAGCCCGATGCCGCCATGGAAGCCGCCAAGTGGGTGGAGAAAATTCGCGTGAATCCCGGTAACTTCGTGGATAAGAAGAAGTTTGTGGAGCGCGACTACACCGATTACGAATACGAGGAGGAAATCGAGAAAATCCGCACGGCTTTCACCCCGCTGGTGCTGTTCTGCAAGGAACATGGGCGCGCCATGCGTCTGGGCGCGAACCACGGCTCCCTCTCCGACCGCATTCTGAACCGCTATGGCGACACTCCGGACGGCATGGTGGAAAGCGCGCTGGAGTTTGCCCGCATTGCCCGCGAACTGGATTACCACCAGCTGGTGTTCTCCATGAAGTCTTCCAATGTGAAGGTGATGATTCAGGCCTACCGCTTGCTGGTGAAGCGCCTGGCAGAGGAGGGGCTGGATTGGAACTACCCCATCCACCTGGGCGTGACGGAGGCTGGCGAGGGCGAGGATGCCCGCATCAAGAGCGCCACGGGCGTAGGTTCTCTGCTGGCAGATGGTATTGGCGATACGCTGCGTGTTTCACTCACCGAGGATCCGGTGTACGAAATTGCCCCCGGTTTTGAGTTGGCTGCCCCCTACCAGCCG
>JAEIGA010004774.1_pt1 | contig 20906 bp, 21 predicted proteins | sample 9270691 | NCBI WGS metagenome assembly JAEIGA01 (sample SAMN17057246, study PRJNA624740) | gut metagenome | biome: biome; isolation source: fecal sample | host: Bos grunniens | place: China: Xizang | collected 2019 | reverse complement strand
TATCTTCATTGGTTTGAGCAACCGCCATGCTACCAAACGATGCGCAGGCAAACAACAAAGTAATAATATAACGAAATATACTTTTCATGGGTACACTCCTTATTCAATATCCAACAATGCGTCGCCTTGCATCACGCTCTTGCCAGCTGCCACGTGAACCGCGGTTACTTTACCATCGCGTGGAGCAGGAATATTGTTTTCCATTTTCATGGATTCAATTACCATAACGGTTTGACCACGTTTTACAGTAGCACCAACGGCTACAGCAACGCTAACAATATTACCAGGAAGAGGACTGGTTAACGATTTAGCACCAGCTACAGGTTTTGGTGCAGGAGCAGGAGCCGCTTTAGGCGCTGCTTTTGGAGCTGCTTTTGGGGCAGGAGCTGGAGCAGGTGCAGGAGCTTCTTCTTGACCTACAGCTTCAAATTCCAACAATGGATCGCCTTGCAAAATGCTTTGCTCTGCGCTTACCATAATAGCACGTACTACGCCGTCGTTTTGAGCAGCAATATTGTTTTCCATTTTCATGGATTCGATAACCATCAAGGTATCGCCACGTTTCACTACTTGTCCTTCGGCTACTACTACTTTTAATACTTTACCAGGAAGGGGCGATTTCATAACACCCGATACTGATTTTGAAGGAGCTGCAGCGGCAGGGGCTGCAATTGGACGACGAACGGCAGTTGCTTGCATTACATCGGCCTCTACTTCAACTACATACGATTTTCCGTTTACATTTACGTTGGCTTTGCCATTTTCGGGAGCATCAATACCCACTTCGTAAACATTACCGTTTATTGTGAATTTAAAATTTTTCATTGTTCATTGACTGTTTACTCGTTATTAACGAATTAAATTATTGATACCAAATGTTTTAGAAGACCATGCCGAATTTGGATCCGACACAATGGTAAGGACTTTACTTTCGTTGTCGTGAGCCGACTCCTTGCTCAATTGGATGGCCATGGCAATGGCAGCCAATTCTTCGCCTGTAATTTCAACAGGTTCTGTAGCATTAGGAGTAGGAACAACCGCTACTGGTTTTAGATTGGTTTCTTTTTTAGGAGCGGTAAGGCGTTGCATAATGCCACCAAAGCCCAACAAAATAAATACCAATACTATTAACAACGTAACAACTAGACCAAAACCAATAAGGGTAATGATCCAAGCATTTGTCCAGTTTACTGCTAATAATACCATAACTACTTAAATTATAAAGGAATATTAGAGTGTTTCTTCAACGGATTGGTTAGTCGTTTGTTTTTCAACGACTCGAATGCACGAATAACACGGAAACGTGTATTGCGTGGTTCAATTACATCGTCAATGTAACCCATAGAAGCTGCTTGATATGGATTAGCGAATTTATCGCGGTATTCAGCTTCTTTTTCGGCAATGAATTTAGCACGTTCTTCTTTGTCTTCGATGGCTGCGATAGCTTTGGCTTGCAATACCTCTACAGCACCAGAAGGACCCATAACGGCAATTTCGGCACCTGGCCATGCGTAGTTAAAGTCGCCACGCAATTGTTTACAGCTCATTACGATGTGCGAACCACCGTACGATTTACGAATGGTAACGGTTACTTTAGGCACAGTAGCTTCGCCGTAAGCAAACATCAATTTAGCTCCGTGTACAATGATACCAGCGTATTCTTGACCTGTACCAGGCAAGAAACCAGGAACGTCTACCAAAGTCAAAATTGGAATATTGAACGCATCGCAGAAACGTACAAAGCGAGCAGCTTTACGAGATGCGTCGCAGTCCAATACACCGGCTAGGCACATAGGTTGGTTAGCGATGATACCGGTAGATACACCGTTAAAGCGACCAAATGCACAAATGATGTTAGGAGCGTATTCAGGTTGGATTTCCAATACATCGTTGTTGTCTACGATAGAAGTGATGATTTCTTTCATATCGTAGGGTTTGTTTGGATTGTCAGGAACCAAGGTATTCAAAACATCGTCGATGCGGTTAACTGGGTCTTCGCATGGAACGATAGGAGCACTTTCCATGTTGTTTTGAGGAATGAACGACATCAAGCGACGTACGGTAGCCAAGCCATCTTGTTCGTTTTCGGCACGGAAGTGAGCCACACCGGTTTTGGTTGCGTGCACAGCAGCACCACCCAATTCGTCAACCGATACGTTTTCGCCAGTTACCGATTTCACTACTTTAGGACCAGTAATGAACATGTAGCTGTTTTCTTCGGTCATCATGATAAAGTCGGTCAATGCAGGAGAATATACTGCACCACCAGCACAAGGACCAAAAATCAACGAAATTTGAGGAACTACACCCGAAGCCAAGATATTGCGTTCAAAAATTTCTGCATAGCCTGCCAACGCGTTAGGACCTTCTTGGATACGTGCACCACCCGAGTCGTTGATACCGATAATAGGAGCACCTACTTTCATGGCTTTGTCCATTACGTGACAAATTTTTAGCGCTACAGTTTCTGACAAAGAACCACCGAATACGGTAAAGTCTTGTGCAAAAACAAATACCAAGCGTCCGTCAATGGTACCTTGACCAACTACCACGCCGTCGCCCAAAAATTTGTCTTTGTCCATGCCAAAGTTGGTGCAACGATGGGTTACAAACATATCCATTTCTTCGAAACTACCTTCGTCCAAAAGCATTTCGATGCGTTCGCGAGCGGTAAGTTTACCTTTGCTGTGTTGCGAATCAATTCTTTTTTGACCGCCTCCCAAACGAGCTTTTTCGCGTAGCTCAATTAGGTTTTGAATTTTATCTGTTGCCATTATTATGTAATAATTAGTTCTTTATTTTTTTTCGCAGAATTCGGTCAAAATACCTGCAGTTGATTTTGGGTGAAGGAATGCAATGGTCATGCCTTCTGCACCTGCACGAGGAGTTTTGTCGATTAGTTGAACGCCTTTGTCTGCTACTTCTTGCAAACGAGCTTCGATGTCATTTACTGCGTAAGCAATGTGATGGAAACCACCGCGACCACCGTTTTTCTCGATGAATTTAGCTACAGTGCTTTCGGGGCTGGTTGGTTCCAAAAGTTCGATTTTTACTTCACCAACTTTCAAGAAAGCGGTTTTTACTTTTTGATCGGCTACTTCTTCAATAGCATAGCAGGTTAAACCCAACACTCCTTCGTAGTAAGGAAGTGCTTCTGCAATACTTGGAACGGCAATTCCAAGGTGTTCAATTTTTGTTGGAATCATAATGTATTTGTTTATGTGTTAATGTGTATACCTAACCCATCGAGGGGTGTTATTTATTGAGTTTGTAACTGAGTAAATGCCCGCCCATTTTTTTGCGTTTGTACAACAAATAAAATAGGGCCAAACTAACAACGATAGGCCATATAATAAGATGTTGGTATAAAATAGGCATTTTATAATAGTTCATCAAGAACAAACTCATTCCTATGATAAGTTGAATACCACCATAGAATGACGAAACTAGTACGTGATTGCGTTTTCCCTCGTTGCAAAGCAACTGGAACAAGTGGATTCTATGGGGTTGAAAAATATTTTCGCCTGCAAACAAACGTTGTAAAATCGTAAGACCAGCTTCGATAAAAATCATGGTATAAAGCGCCAGATAAATAAAACTATGCGAATTTATCATGAGTTTAAGTAGCATATAGACCATAACAAAACCCGCTGCAATAGCCCCTACATCGCCCGAGAAACATTTTGCTTGTTTTCTGGCATTGTAGAAAACAAATATAAAAGTAGGAATCAGTGTAAAGTAAATAAGTTGATTATCAACAAAATGAACCACATAATTGTTAATCAACCACATAGGAATCAGCGACGACAACAACAAGAAACCCAACATGCCATTTAAACCATCCATAAAATTGTACATATTGAGCAAACCAATAGAGAAACCCCACATCATAATGACCGCCATCCAGAACGTTGCCGAATGCACCATATACAACGCCTGCACTTCGACTTGTACCTGCCACATCATCAGTGCATTAGCAATAATTTGAACCAACAATCGCCACAAAAACCAAACATCTTCTAAATCGTCTATAAAACTAACAACCGAAAGCAGTGTCAAACCTATAAAAAAGTACCATGGAAACGCCATACCTGTATTGCACACCAAATAAACAGCGTATGCTAAGTATGATAGAGGGAATATAAATCCGGCACCTGTAATGACAGGTTTGGTATGCGAACTACGATGATTAACACCTGCCAACATGTTGCGTTTTTGAGCAAATGGAAAGTAGAGGTGCAACGATGTGATTAAAATGATAATAGTAACGATGTATATCATGCCATTTATGCTGACTAACGGATTTATCCATAATACGGACCACAAATGTACAAAATATAATTCGAACTAAAGCAAGATTTTAACGCAAAATCATAACTTGACTTTTTTTTTGGGAATTTATCAATTTTGCCGTATTTTTGTACTCTGCACTAGGTATATACAAACTATTTCTAGGCACCAACAAAAGGCGTTTTACGTGATATTATAGCGCAAAAAAACGTCGAAACAAAATAACATTGAATAAGTTATGTCATCAATCAACATACGCAACAAGAAAGCCTCGTTCGATTACGAGTTTTTAGATACCTATACGGCAGGGATTGTCTTAACAGGTACTGAAATTAAGTCCATTCGTGCAGGAAAGGCTGGTTTAGTAGACAGTTTCTGCTTGTTTGAAGGAGGCGAATTATGGGCAAAAGGCATTCACATTAACGAATACTTTTATGGTTCGTACAACAACCATATACCCGCAAGAGACAGAAAATTGTTGCTTACTAAAAAAGAATTACGAAAACTTGCACGTGGTTTGGCCGACCCTGGAACAACCATTGTTCCTACCTCGCTTTTTATCAACGAAAGAGGTTTGGCCAAGTTAAAAATCGCATTGGCAAAAGGTAAAAAAGAATACGACAAACGTCAAAGCCTGAAAGAAAAAGACGACAAACGCCAAATGGATCGTGCTAAATTGATTCGATATTAAATGAAAATTATTATTGCTGGCGCTGGTGCAGTAGGTACGCACCTTGCCAAAATGTTATCGAAAGAAAAACATACCATTGTTTTATTGGACGAGAATACGGAGAAAATAAAACAATTGGAATCCAACTACGAAATTTTGTCTGTAGTAGGCAACCCTACTTCACTAAAAGACTTGCGCGAAGCACAAGTACCATCGGCCGATCTTTTTGTAGCGGTAACTCCATACGAAAGCACCAATATTACTGCTTGTCTATTGGCCACTAATTTAGGAGCACAAAAAACTTTGGCTCGCATTGACAACAAAGAATACCTATTGCCTAAAAACAAGGAATTTTTTAAAAGCATGGGGGTGGATTCACTTATTTACCCAGAACGATTGGCTGCCGACGAAATTGTAAATGGCTTGAAGAAAGGTTGGGTACGTCAATACCTGGAATTTTCGGATGGAGAATTAGTGGTTTTAGCAACCAAAATCAGGGAATCATCGCCTCTTGTAAACCAACAACTAATGAACGCCTTTTTAAACAACGACCGCTTAAGAGTTGTCGTTATTAAACGAGGTAACGAAACCATTATTCCTACGGGTAAAGACCAAATTTTAGCCAACGACTTTGTTTATTTCTTAACCACACAAGAGGGCATTGACGAGGTTCGCATTCTATCGGGTAAAGAAGAATTTGAAATAAACAGCACCATGTTTTTGGGAGCCAGCCGCATTGGTATTGGTGCTATTCAAGAATTACCCAATAGCATGAATATCAAGGTAATAGAACAAGATAAAGAAAAAGGCATCAACCTACTAGAAAAGACAGACAAAGCCATGGTAATCAATGGCGACGGTAGGGATATCACACTTTTGAAGCAAGAAGATATAGAATCGTACGATGCTTTCGTTGCTTTATCGGGCAACTCAGAAACCAATATATTGGCATGTCTTGCAGCTAAAAGTTTAGGGGTAAAACGCACCATTGCCGAAGTCGAAAACAACGATTACATTTCGATGGCAGAAAGTTTAGACATTGGTGCTATTATCAATAAAAAGATCATTGCTGCTAGTCACATTTACCAACTGATTTTAGGAGGCAATGTATCGGTTAAATGCCTAACGTTTGTGGATGTTTTGGTGGTTGAATTGATGGCAGAAGACGAGTCTGCCATTACCAAAGACTGCCTAAAGAACCTAAAATTACCAAAAAACACTACTATCGGCGGCGTCGTACGCAATGACAAGGGGATGGTTGCTGTAGGTGATACACAAATTCAGGCAGGCGACCGCGTAATTGTATTCTGCGGCGAAGATACCGTTCATAAATTAGAGAAACTCTTTAAATAATGAAAGTTCTAAATATCCAATCTGTTATCCGAGTGATTGGCTACCTGCTTTTGGTAGAAGCCTTCTTTATGCTCATAGCAACATTGGTATCTGTTGGTTATCAAGAGAATTTTTGGCCACTCCTATTTGCCATGATTGTTACAGGCACTGTGGGTGGTTTGTTTATTGCCTTCTGTCCACAAAAACAGGCCATGGGCAAACGCGAAGGTTACCTTATTGTTGCCAGCATTTGGGTAGTATTTTCGCTTTTTGGATTACTGCCGTACTACCTAGGCAATTACATCCCCTCCTTTACAGATGCTTTTTTTGAAGCCATATCCGGTTTTACAGCGAGTGGAGCATCTACCATAGCAGATGTAGAGGCACTTCCATACGGCATTTTATTTTGGCGTACCCTATGCCAATGGATAGGCGGCATGGGTATCATCCTGCTCTCGTTAGCCGTTATCCCCATGGTAAGCGATGGCAGCATGTCGCTTTTAGCGGCCGAGATTACAGGACCTACCAAAGAAAAAGTACATGCCAAAATAGCTCAAACCGCCAAAACCATTTGGGGTATATATGTACTACTTAGTTTAGTAGAAGCCATCCTTTTGTGGTTGGCAGATATGGAACCTTTTGATGCCATTTGTCACGCCTTTTCGACTATATCAACCGGCGGTTTATCGACCAAAAACGATGGACTCATGTATTGGGACAGTGCATCTATCGACTATATCATTAGTTTCTTTATGTTTGTGGGAGGTATCAACTTTAGCCTTATGTACCTATTTTTAAAAGGGAAATTTAGCAAACTCCTTAAAAACGAAGAATTTCAGTGGTATACTGCATCGATTATTTTCTTTTCCATTGTCATCATGTTAAGTCTTATCTTTACACGCCACGATTTTGGTATTGTAGAGAGCATTCGATATGCCGTATTTAACATGAGCTCTATTATTAGTTCTACGGGATTCTCGCACGTAGATTATACCCAATGGTCGCCCTTTATCTGGTCTGTCATGCTGTTTACTATGTTACTTGGTGGATGTTCAGGGTCGACATCGGGTGGTATCAAAACAGTACGTGTGGTATTGCTTTTAAAAAATGCCTATCACGAATTTCAACGACTCATACACCCCAATGCGGTTATACCCGTACGTTTTAACAAACACGTGGTAAATACACAAATCATCAACAACGTACTAGCCTTTATTATTATGTACGTTATTGTAATGGGCATTAGTATCATTGTATTTACGGCTACTGGATTGGGATTTGACGAATCGGTAGGCACCACTTTTGCGGCTATGACCAACGTTGGTTTGGGCATGGGCGAAATTGGAACAGGCGACTACTCTACCCTTACCGACTTTGCAAAATGGTACATGTCTTTCTTGATGTTGGTGGGACGTTTGGAATTGTTTACCGTTTTGATTGTATTGACTCCTGCCTTCTGGAAAAAATAAGATGCCTGCCACCCCTTTGCATATCATCCAAGCCCACCAGGCCTTTGGCGAAAAAATTGCGAGCGAAAAACTTCCTACTTGGTACGCTTGCAAGGATATTCGTTACCCACAACGTTTGTCGTTGGAGCAATGCTCGTCCGAATGGACGGCACGCTACAAAGCCAGTTTAGTAAGCGGCGATAGTTTGGTGGATTTGACAGGCGGGCTGGGCATTGACTGCTCTTTTATGAGTCAACAATTTGCTCAAACCACGTATGTAGAACAACAAGAAACACTCTGCGAACTGGCCAGGCATAATTTTGCCTGCCTTAACCTACCCATTACCGTTGTAAACGATACCTGCGAGCATTATTTACCCAGTTTGCCAGCTGTAGATGTTATTTTCTTGGACCCTGCTAGGCGCAACGAACAAGGCGGAAAGGTAGTATTGCTACAAGATTGCACACCTAATTTGGTAGAAATAGGCAACTTGATTTTGCAAAAATGCCAAACCTTACTGGTAAAATTATCGCCCATGATTGATGTAGAATCGGTACTACGCCACTTTCCTACCACGCAAGAGGTACACATTGTAGCGGTAAACAACGAATGCAAAGAGGTTCTACTGCGCATCGATGCCGAAAAAGTGTGCGACAACCCCAAAATGGTATGCGTTAACCTACTACCCAAAACAGCGCAACAACAACTATTCTCGTTTCACCGACAAGACGAGGCAGTGGGAGTAGCCTCCTACGCCAACCCCATGCAATACCTGTACGAACCCAATGCCGCTATTTTAAAGGCAGGCGGTTTTAAACAAGTTGCCGAACAATTGGGCATTTACAAATTGCACCCCAGCAGCCATTTGTATACATCGGATACCTTGGCAAGCCATTTTCCTGGACGTATTTTTGCCATCGACCGCATAACCAAAGTACAAAAAAAAGAAATAAACGACATAGAAAAGGCCAACGTTAGCATCCGCAACTTTCCGGGCACTGTGGCTGATTTGCGCAAAAAACTAAAACTAAAAGACGGAGGCGATACGTATATTTTTGCCACCACTCTGCACGATCATTCAAAGGTGTTGATTGTAGGAAATCGAGTTAGGGGTTAGGAGTTAGGAGTTAGAAGTTAGGAGTTAGAAGTTAGGAGTTAGAAGTTAGGAGTTAGAAATTATGACATACCCAAAGCATTTTGAGCAAAAAATAGAGTTTGATAAGGTAAAACTGCTTATTCAGCAGTTTTGCAAGGGGGCGCATGCCAAAGAATTAATTGACGGATTACAATTTACCGACAAGCTGGACGATATTGTTGTTATGGCATCCGAGGCGCACGAATTTTGCAACATTTGCCAAGAAGAAAGCGACGCCTTTCCCATAGAAGGTTTCTTTGATACCCGTGCATACCTAAAACGCATTGCTACAGAGGGCACCTACCTTACCGAAGCAGAATTGTTTGAACTATACAAATCGTTGCTAACCATACGCCGTATTGTACAATACTTTAGCGTTAAGACAGAAGAAGATTTTCCATACCTAAAACAAAAATGTGCCGATGTAGAAGCATTTCCAGAAATTAGTCGACACATTGATACCATATTGGATAAATTTGGCCGCATCAAAGACCATGCATCCGATGCGTTGGCACACATTCGTCGCCAAAAAATTCAGCTAACCGCATCGGTATCTAAACTAATGGCTAGCATTATTCGCCAAGCCCAACAAGATGGTTACCTAGAAAAAGATGTACAACCATCGTTACGCGATGGGCGTTTGGTCATTCCCATTGCCCCTGCTTTTAAACGCAAACTAGGAGGCATTGTACACGACGAATCGGCTACGGGCAAAACGGTGTACGTAGAACCGGGTGCGGTTGTAGAAGCCAACAACCAAATTAGGGAGTTAGAGGCTGAAGAACGCCGCGAGATTATCAAAATACTTACCCTTTGCAGCGATTTTATCCGTCCGTACTTGGACCAACTCGCTTTATCAATGCTGTTTTTGGCAGAGATAGATGCTCTACGTGCCAAAGCCTTGTTTGCCCTAAAAATTGGGGCAACCCTGCCTCAAAGCACCCCATCGCCCCAATTGGATTGGAAAAGTGCGGTACACCCACTGCTCTTTTTATCGTTGCAAGAACAACACAAAGAAACCGTTCCGTTGGACATTACCCTTACCCAACAGCAACGTATCTTACTCATATCGGGACCCAATGCAGGGGGTAAATCGGTTTGTCTTAAAACCGTTGGGCTATTGCAATACATGTGGCAATGCGGATTGCTGGTACCTGTAATGCCCCAAAGCACCATGGGTATTTTTCAGCATATTTTTATCGACATTGGCGATGAGCAATCGCTCGAGAACGACCTAAGTACCTACAGCTCGCACTTGAGCAACATGAAATACTTTTTGCGTTACGGTAACCATCGTACCTTGCTACTCATTGACGAGTTTGGCAGCGGTACCGAGCCCCAAATTGGGGGCGCCATTGCCCAAGCCGAGCTACAAATGTTTAACCAACAAAAATGCTTTGGCGTCATCAATACGCACTATACCAACCTAAAACACTTTGCCTCGCAAACCGAAGGATTGGTTAACGGTGCCATGCTGTACGATCGCCACGAAATGCGCGCACTTTACCAATTATCGATTGGTAACCCTGGCAGTTCGTTTGCAGTAGAGATTGCCCGTAAAATTGGATTGCCCGAACAAGTGATAGAGAAAGCCACCGAAATTGTGGGTAGCGAACACATTGACTACGATAAAAACTTGCAAGATATTGTACGCGACAAACGCTACTGGGAAAACAAACGTCAGCAAGTAAAACTGAAAGAGAAAAAAATAAACGAGGCAGACAAAACCTTGCAAGAGCAGTTGGCAAGCATCGAGCGTCAACGAAAAGAAATTATCCGTCAGGCTAAAAACGAAGCCAAACAATTGCTGGCCGATGCCAATGCTACCATCGAAAAGACCATTAAGGACATCAAAGAGGCCAAGGCAGACAAAGAAAAGACCAAGGCCATTCGTCAAAAAATAGAGCAAGAGAAAAAAGCCTTATTGGAAGAAGAACGCAAACCCAAAACAACTACACAAAAGGCAAAAAAACAACCTACCGAAGAAGTTGCTTTGCAAGTGGGCGATGCGGTTATGTACGGCGATAACGTGGGCGAAATTGTAGAAATCAAAGGCAAAAAAGCCTTGGTTGCCATGGGCAATATGAAACTCAACGTAGACTTGAGCAATTTGCAAAAAGCCAGCCGAAAACAAGTTAGGCAACAAGAGCAAAGGGTGCAAGCGCCCGTTTGGACCAAAGGCGACAATACCTTGCGCGAACATCAACTCAAATTCAAAACCCAAATTGACGTGCGTGGTATGCGTGCCGACGAGGCGCTTCAAACCATTATGTACTACATAGACGATGCCATCATGATGGGGGTATCGACCGTGCGCATTTTGCACGGCACGGGCACAGGTGCCCTTAAACAAACCATCCGCCAATACCTATACAGTGTGCCCCAAGTACGCAGTGCCAAAGACGAGCACGTTCAGTTAGGCGGCGCCGGCATCACCGTGGTAGAGTTTGGATAATAATATTCGGGGTATAATCTTTTTAGACTATACCCCGAATAAATTATTTACACGCATTGTTATTGTTTCTTCAAAATAACATTACAAATTGTCAGTAATGATTTTTTTGGCTTTTTCTAACATCAGCACAGTTTTAGAGAGACTTTTTAAACTAGCTGGTGGACTCCATAAGGTGTAAGTTCTTTCTATACCATATTGGTTGATATACTTCCATTTCTTGCCATAAAATACTTTCTTTTCTATGGTATCGTAATAAACATTTATACCCGCTTCTGTTGTATAACTAATGCTATAATTCTTAACACCTTTCTTTACTTTTGTGTCTTCTAATATTTTATTCAATGCCAATATCATATCATCTATTTCTTCCATATCAAGATAACCTAAAGGCTCTGGCGCTCCTGCAACACCACCAGTAAGAAATAGAGCTCCTTTGTCGGCTTCAGTTTCAAAGTAACAATAGCCTATTTTTTGATTGGTTATAAGGTTTGTTGCCACCTTTACATAAGCCGTAATACCGTCTTCTTTTAGTTTAATGTAAGTATCCTCACGATACAAACTAGATTCTCTTAAAAATTTTTCTGCCTTTGTTTCTTTGTATAATTCCTTCGATTCTGTAGCAGAATTTTGTGCACTAGCAAAGCCGCATACCATCAACACGACTAGCGATAAAAATAACTTTCTCATAATGAATAACTTGATTTAAATAGTTAGTATATTAATAACATTACCACATAGGGTGTAAATAATTTAATCTGCTCTGTTAACTGAACACCAACATCTTTAGATTGAAAAATATCCTTAATTTCAATGGGCGCAGCATCCATCAAATTTTTTAAATAACTAGCCTTAATAGCATAGCCCACATTGTTTGCCGCCAAGATACCACTTGATGTAATACCAATTAGCTGTCCGTCTTTGCTAAATAGTGGGCCTCCGCTATTGCCAGGCTGAATGGGTGCCGATATTTGATAGGTAGACACATCGCCCTCATACCCCGTTTTAGAAGATACGATACCATCGGTTATTTTAATCTCTTGCCCCATTGCATCCAATAGAGGATACCCCATGGTGTAAACATCTGTGCCTACTTGTTGCCCATCCAATTGCAGTTTATATGGTATTTGCAACAAGGGCGAAAACTTAGCATCGTCTATTTGGAGCAACGCTAGATCGTTTACTTTATCAAAACAAAGCGTTTTTGCGGCATACTTGGTAATAGCCAATCCCGTATTAATAACCACCTCTACTTTTTGGGCATCTTTTACCACGTGATAATTGGTAGCCAACACGTTACTTCCTACAAAAAAACCACTACCACTGGCCTTGGCACTGACGGTATCCTGACTTGCAGCAGGAGGTGATTGCGGATACAACGGTGCCACATCCGATTCTTCTACATCGTAAGCTGGAAAAAGTTTCATAAAATGCGTTTCAACATTAGAGCTAACATCGTATATAGTAATTTTCCTGCTGTTATATTCAAGATATAATTCATTGGTCGATACCATTTTATTATCTAAATACCACGCATCAACCCTATAGACACCTTTTGATGTAGTAGGGGTAAAGATGGCTTTTATTTCACCCTCTTTCCAGATAGATTCATTTGATCCATGTAAGTAGATAATTTGATATTGATCGCCGTCCTTTTTTATAGCCAACCGATGACGAGCGGTACCCCAATAAGCCGTATTGCTAGTACTGAAAAAGCTATAAATTCCCTCTATTGGCACTAACTTATGTTCGCTCCAATATGCTTTTAGTTTACGTTCATTCCATCCTGTAGGGGGAGTTGTATTAACATTGTTCTGTATTTCTATATTGTATACCTCAAACCGTGGAGACCTATATTTGCGAGATGGAGCACTACGATCTGCCCATCCTCCATCAAAATGCCAATGAATTTTTTGTACACCCGCTGGAATTCTAGGGAAATAAAAAACTGCTGTAGCTTTTTTCCCCTCCTGTAATCCCCTAAAGTAGTTCCATTCATAGTGACCGGGATACATCTCCCATGGCTTATAATCGCCACTGAATTCGGAATCAACAAGTTCTTTTCTACCAAAATCGCCATAAATGTAGATAGAAGAGTTCTTTTTATCGTAGGTATGTGCGTCCATACAACCTGCACGACTGCTCATAAACGTCACCTCGCAAATAATAGCTGTTAGCTCATTATTAGATTGTACTTCTACTATTTCCCATCGCTGTCTATCATCAGCAAAAATGGTTCTTCTAGCAAACAACAAAGAAGAAAGCATTACCAAACACAACACTATAAATACCTTTTTCATATATCAATCTATTAACTCATTTTATATCCTATATGCTCACATTAGGGTAAAAAGTAACCGGATGTTATTCATTTTTTACGTACCTTTGTAGCCTTATCCATTTAATTGTTTATTATGAAAAGAATTCTTTTGTTAATTAGTATGGCATTTATTGCCACTAGTAGTTTGTTTGCACAAGACTATAAACAAAGTTTTGGTTTGGTAGCAGGTAGTTTGAATGGTTTAAGTTATAAAAAGTTTGTAAATGAAAATGTTGCTATACAAACCGATTTGGCCGTTGAGCTACTTGCAACACGTGCAACGATGTATTATGCTGGTTATAGCTTTTCTGGCCAAGAACATGCTTGGTCTTTGCAATTACAACCCAATTTGTACTATCAAAACAATGTATTCAACGGTGATTGGGGTAATATTGCTGCTTTTGTAGGTGGTGGTGTATCAGTGGGTTATGCCCAAGAATTTTATAGTAATCTTGACTTAGGTAAATGGGGCATTAACGCCATTGCTGGTGTAGAGTTTATTTTGAATAACACACCTATAACTGTTGGTTTAGATTTTAGACCAGGTTATGGTATGCTATTTACAGGCACCCAATCACTTCATATGTTTGATTGGGTCTTAGCGGCTAACGTTCGTTACTATTTCTAATAAATTGTTATGCGTAATACTAGAAACGCCTCTTGCATAAGAGGCGTTTGTTTTTTATTGTGAGTGTTAATTAAAACACAAATTTGTATTTGATGCCGATGATGTGGTTCAGTTGGTTGCCTTGGGTACGGGTGATGGTGGGAAGTTGAGCAGAGATGTCTTGTCCCATATCGTGTTCCAATAGGTAATAGAAATCGAATTTATTGTGGGCATCGACGCTCCATTCGGCACCGATGGCATAGCGCATTTTCTCCAACCAGGCATTGCCGTAGGTAGGATTCACCAAAGGGTTAAACATTTCTACGTACAAATAGGGTTTAACAGGTTTGTCGATAAACGAATAATCTACTTTGAATCGCGAACGCATTATCCAGGCAGGATTTACCTCTTCTAACACGTTGATTTCTTTTACCGTATAAGTCATTTCGGGCATGACGCGCAACGACAATCCCCAATCGCCCACCGAATAACTACCGGTTACATGCAAGCGACCACGATGACGAAACTGCCAAGCATCGTTGCCTTTGTACAGGGCATGGAAAGAATAGGCAGCACCTACTTTTACGTATTTATGCACCTTGTAGCTAATATCCAACGTGGTATAAAGGCGATCTAACTCCGACGCCATGTTTTTGATGCGTACCTCTTGCGCCAAGTTTAGGGTTAGGTTTTTAACGGGTTTCCAATCGGCTGCCACCTCAAAACGCATGCGAAAATCGTTGGACAGTTCATCGTGCTCATCGACGATGGTTTCTACATCATTGGCAAAAACACTCATGGTGCTTACTGCAGCCAAGAAAAATAAGGCAAATCGTTTTATCATCTTGTTTGGATTTATGGTTATTGTTGTGTGTATCCACATTGTTCTATGTACTGCATAATGAGTTTTGCAGCACCCTCAATGCCCACTTTAGAGGTATTGATGCACAAATGGTACGAGGGGGCACTGCCCCATTCTTTTTCAGAATAAAAATTATAGTAAGAGGCGCGCAATTTATCGGCTTTCTTTATGAGTTGTTTGGCTTGCGCTGGTGCTATTTGTTCGTACTCGGCTACACGACGAATGCGGTCGTCATCGTCGGATGTAATAAATACCGACACCAAAGGTTGGTGCTGACGCAACACATAATCGGCAATACGCCCCACTATCACGCACGGGCCTTCGGATGCAATGCGTTTAATGGTTTCGGATTGCATGGCAAAAAGCGAATCGCCCGATAGCATTTCGCGGTTGGTGGTAGAAAACAACGTACTGAGCGACCATCCCCCCAACAACGAACCATTGGGGTAATTGTTGGTACATTCATCACATTGTTTAAACACATCGTTACTAATGCCCGTTTCGCACGATACACGATTAATTAACTCCTTATCGTACAAAGGAATACCATAATGCTCTGCCAAAATTTTAGCAACGCCTCTGCCGCCACTACCAAACTGACGACCTATGGTTATAATGAGCGGTTGTACCTCTTTCATGCCGGTTGTTTTTTAAGTTCACGAATTAATTTTACAATCATCACGCTTACTACCAATGCAGACAAACCGTCTGCCATGGGCAAACTGTACCAAATACCGTCCGTTCCCCAGTACGAGGGCAAAATGAGCAAGAACGGAATAAGGAACAACAATTGACGTGTGGTAGATAAAAAGATGGCAATTTTAGCCTTGCCGATGGATTGGTACAAGTTGGTACACACCATTTGAAAACCAATCAATGGCAACAAGCAGGTTAAAATGCGCAGACCGTACGAGCTGAGTGCATTCAGATCGGTATCGGTAGAGAACATTGACACAATCCATTCGGGCAAGAATTGACAAGCCAACCAACCCAACGTGCCAAAAGCAACTACACACCCCATGGTGTAACGGAACACTTCCAACACACGGTCGTATTTTTGGGCTCCGTAGTTATAACCGGCAATGGGCTGCATCCCTTGGTTAAAGCCCATGTTCATCATCACAAAGAAGAACACAATGCGATTATCGATACCGTATGCTGCCACGTGTAAATCGCCACCGTAGTTTTTCAAACCGGTATTGATTAAAGTTACCACCACACAGGCCAACGCATTCATGCAAAAAGGAGCCAAACCGATGGATAAAATCTGACCCGATATTTTAGACGAGAAACGCAAAATTTCTTTCTTCAGTTGCAATACCGATGTGGGTTTTAAGAAATAGCGCATCACCATGGCAAGCCCTACAATTTGTGCCAAAATGGTACCCAGTGCTACCCCTCGAATGCCCCAATGGATTACAAACACAAACAGGTAGTTAAACACAAAATTGAGCGCCACCGTTAGCAAGGTAACGTTCATGGCTTCGCGTGGATGGCCCGACGAGCGCAATACGCTGTTCAACCCCAAATAAAGGTGAGTAATAATGTTGCCCAACAGAATTACCACCATGTAATCGCGAGCATATCCAATGGTATTATCGCTGGCACCAAAAAAGTATAAAATCGGGTCTAAAAAGAGCAGGCAGATAACCGAAAATAAAAAGCCAATGCCCACATTGAGCAAAATCACATTGCCCATGGCACGATTGGCCGAGTCGTAGTCTTGCTGACCCAACTTAACCGATACCACCGTAGATGCACCTGCACCCACCATAGCTCCAAAAGCGGCACCCAAATTCATAAAGGGAAAGGTAGCCGACAAACCTGCTAATGCCATTGAACCAATGCCATGCCCAATAAACATGCTGTCCATCATGTTGTACAGCGAACTGGCTGTCATGGCAATGATAGCAGGTAGTGAATAATGCAACAAAAGGGAACCAATGCTTTTGGTTCCCAATGTTAAAGGTTTGTTTGACATATAAAATTATACGGCTTTAAAACTCATATCAAGGCTCTTAACCGAGTGGGTAAGAGCACCTACTGATACAAAATCGACACCACATTCGGCGTAGGTACGTAAGGTATCAAAGGTAATACCGCCCGACGATTCTACCTCGTAACGTCCGCCAATCATATCAACGGCTTTTTTGGTATTTTCGGGGGTAAAGTTATCTAACATAATGCGGTTAACACCACCCACACGCATTACGCGTTCTAGTTCTTCAAAGTTGCGAACCTCAATTTCTATTTTAAGGTTTTTGCCTTTTTCTTGGCAATATTTTTGAGCCGAACGAATGGCATTTTCAATGCCGCCTGCAAAGTCAACGTGGTTGTCTTTTAACAAGATCATATCAAAAAGGCCGATGCGGTGATTGGTACCACCCCCAATTTTAACAGCTTCTTTTTCTAACATACGCAAACCAGGAGTTGTTTTACGGGTATCCAACACTTGGGTTTTTAAGCCTTCCAAGCATTTAGCATATTTGCGTGTTACGGTTGCTACCCCACTCATGCGTTGCATGATGTTCAGCATCAAGCGTTCGGTTTGAAGCAACGAAAGCACTTTGCCTTCTACCTCAAAAGCAACATCGCCAGGTTTTACCTCGGCTCCATCGTTTATAAACACATTGATTTTCAACTCGGGGTCGAACGCATGGAAAATACGTTTTGCCACCTCAACACCTGCCAATACACCTGTATCTTTAATGATAAGGCGCGATTTACCCATGGCTGTAGCAGGAATACACGATAACGAAGTATGGTCACCATCGCCGATATCTTCGGCAAACCAATACTTAATCAAATCATCCAATTGATCATTCAACGACTTCATCGATTCTAAATTGTCTAATTAAATTTTCATTATTTTCGTTGCGTTCCAACGCATAAATACGGTATCGTTTTTGCGATGAAACCACAATATTCATGATGTAAAATCCTGCATTCATTTTTTTGCCTTTGTGCAAAATCTGACACGAAACAACAGGATTGGATTCCATAAACTGACGTAAAATTTCTACTGCCTGCTCGTTGGAACAAACCGAACCTTTGCCCATTACCGACACTTCCATCTCTTGGGCAAAACAAGTCAATGCCTTATCGGGAATATTGGCATTTAAGGCATATTGCAATTGCTCACCTAAAGAGCCTGCTCCAAAAGCAGAAAGGCTCCAAAAGCAAGATAGCAAGCCTGCTAATTTTATCCAACCTTTACGCATTTTCATGTTACTTGATTATTTGGCGAAATATTACGAACTTTGCAGCAACAAAGTGTTTACGTACTATCCTTTACAAAGGTAAAAAAAAATATGAAAATTACGCTATTAGTGGTAGGCAAAACTACCGACAATAATATTAACAAGCTAATAGACAATTATTTAGCTAGGTTAAAATTTTATACTGACTTTTCTATTCAGGTTATTCCCGAATTAAAGAACAGCAAAAACCTACGCCAAGACGAGCAAAAGGAAAAAGAAGGAGAACTGATTTTAAAACAGGTTGCCGATGCAGACGACGTTATCTTATTGGACGAGCACGGCAAAGAATTTACCTCGGTAGCATTTGCAGAGCAAATTAACAAACGCGCCCTATCCGGCAGACGAAAAGTATATTTTGTTGTGGGTGGCCCTTATGGTTTTTCAGAGAAAGTGTACCAACGTGCCAACAGCCTAATATCGTTTTCTAAGATGACTTTTTCGCACCAAATGATTCGCCTATTCTTTGTAGAACAATTGTACAGAGCTTACACCATTATTAAAGGCGAGCCCTACCATCACGAGTAGGCTTCTGCCACCGCCCCTGGCAAAAACATAGACACATCCTTGCCTGCCGCTTTCATTTCTCTAATTTGTGTAGACGATATGGGAAACAAAGGAACATCCTCTAACAAACGCATAGAAGGATACTTTTTAACTTCCTCCTCTACATCCACACCAGGGCGTGGGTACACCAAAATAGCTACCTTTTCTACTATCTCTTGATAATCTTTCCAGGCCGAAAAACCCATCACATTATCGGCGCCCATTATTAAGGTAAAACGTATTTGAGGGAATTTTTCAATCAATACACGCAACGTGTCGATGGTATACGAGGGTTGGGGCATAAAAAATTCTACGTTGCAGGCCACCATGCCCGGCATGTCTTCTACTGCCATTTGCACCCAATTGAAACGCTCTTCGTTGGGGTACAACACTTGGTTTACTTTGAACGGATTTTGGGGTGAAATCACCATCCACACCTCTTGTAAATTGGTATGTTCCAACACCCACCTGGCCAACGAAACATGGCCAATATGCACCGGATTAAACGAACCAAAGTACAAACCTACGTTTTGAACCGATTCGTCTACTTTAGCGGGACAAAAATGCTTGGACGATAGTTTTTGTTTCATGTATGGCTTTTTCTAAGTCGTCATTAACAATGATATAATCGTATTGAGAAGCAAACGACATTTCAAAGGCTGCTTTATCTAATCGTTGCTGTATTACCTCGGGGGCATCGGTAGCGCGCCCTTCTAGCCTACGACGCAACTCTTCTACGCTAGGGGGCTGGATAAACAAGGTTAGGGCCTTTTCTTGGTACATTTTTTTGATGTTCAAACCACCTTTTACGTCTACGTCAAATACGGTAGCTTTGCCTTTGGATGCAATGCGCTCAATTTCCGATTTTAGTGTGCCGTAAAAACGATTTTCGTACACTTCTTCGTATTCTACAAACGCATCTTGCGCTATTTTTTCTTTGAATTCTTCGGGCGATAAGAAATAATACTCTACCCCATGTTGTTCGCTTCCACGAGGAGCACGCGAAGTAGCCGATATAGAAAATTCCATATCCAATCCATCGGCCAATAAGCGATTAATAATGGTGCTTTTACCCGACCCCGATGGAGCCGAAAATATAATTAGTTTAGGATTATAAGACATTGAGTACTTGTTCTTTAATTTGTTCTAACTCGTCTTTCATTTTCACCACTACAATTTGTAGTTCGCTGTGATTGGCCTTAGAACCCAAGGTATTGATTTCGCGTCCCATTTCTTGGGCTATGAAACCTAACTTTTTGCCTGCCATGGGGTCTTTGTCCATGGTTTCGACAAAATAATTCAAGTGGTTATTGAGGCGTTGTTTTTCTTCGCTAATATCCAGTTTTTCGATGTAGAAAATGAGTTCTTGTTCCAATCGATTGGCATCGTAGGTAATTTTATCGTCCAACGCACGCAAGTTTTCTTCCAAACGAGCGCGGATTTTTTCGACACGAGCCGATTCGTATTGAGGCACCTCGGCTAGCAAGGCTCGAATATTTTCTATTTTTTGCAAAAAGAATGCTTGCAAGCCCTTGCCCTCTTGAAGGCGGAAAGCCGTAAAGGCCTCAACCGCTTGATCGATGATTTTGCTGGCTTCTGCCCACTCCTCATCGCTCAACTCTTTTTGTTCGTTTTTCAACACATCGGGCATACGAAGCAATACCGAATACCAATCGGCAGGTTCTGCAATGCCAGTTTGCTGCGATATTTGTTTGATTTGTTGGTAGTAAGCGGTTAAAATTTCTGCGTTGATGCGTGGGGTTTGCTCGGTGTCGAGCGATTCCATTTGCAACGAAAAATCTACCTTTCCGCGGCCCACTTTTTGTGCCAACAAGCTACGAATTTCTAGCTCTTTGCTGCGATAATATCCGCAAATACGGGTATTTAAGTCTAATTGTTTGCTGTTAAGCGACTTTACCTCGATGGTAATTTTTTTATTCTGTACCTCTGCTACGGCCTTGCCATAGCCCGTCATCGATTGAATCAT
>JAEIGA010004773.1_pt1 | contig 20906 bp, 11 predicted proteins | sample 9270691 | NCBI WGS metagenome assembly JAEIGA01 (sample SAMN17057246, study PRJNA624740) | gut metagenome | biome: biome; isolation source: fecal sample | host: Bos grunniens | place: China: Xizang | collected 2019 | reverse complement strand
TATCTTCTATTTTAAATATTTTTCTATTTCCATCGCCATAACACTTAGTAATAGAAGACTCTGCATAGAAATTAATTTTATTATTAATTGTATCAAAAACAGCAAAACAATTGAACGACTTGCAAACGTCCTGCATAATAAAATCATATATAGACGTTCTTGATACTTCAAAAGATCTAGTCATTGTTTTTAATGATTCATCTATATGACCAATTGACCAACCATATGCTTTATCTAATACTAAATTCAATAGGCTTAATTGTTTATTAGACTGGTTATAAAAAGATACTGGCATAATTTCTTCAGCATCAAGCATACCGTCTCTATTAATATCAGCGGCATACATAACTTCAATAGAATTGCTTTTACCAGTATTGATATATAGCTCTTCTATGTATTTTTGAGATAAATTATATTCAAGGCTATTAGCTGTAAGATTTTTAACTTCCATAATGCCATCACTTACAATTTCAGGGTCTTGAAGTTCAAAATAGCCAAAGCCATCAAGATATACAAGACGAAGAGCCTCTATCTTATCATAGAATGGATGTACTTTTGTTTGCCCACTCATTAAGTCTAAATAAGTTCTACCAATCGTAAAACTTAGCTCACTATATGTATTAAACCTAAGTGATGCTTTCATTTCTGTTGCATCTAATTGACATATTGTAGTCTTATCTGTTTCACATAAAAACAGTCCTGGCTTAATATATGTACCAGACAGTAAATCACGAGGTAATTTAATAGAGCATCACTCCTTTCTTCAACTACTAATTATTTTTGTTCTCCAATAGTTAATGTATCTTCATCATCGATTATGACATGAGTACCTATAGCAGATGCAAGTTCTGACACTTGGATTACTGGATGCCATGCGATACCATCAACTGTATATTCTACTTGTCCATCATTAATACGCATCTTCATATTTACCATGCCTCCAACTTCAATGCACGCAGGATTATTAAGTATATTATTAATATCCATTGCACAATCGCCAATTTTAATTGGATATATATAAGAAAAATCTATTACTCCTTTACCAGAGCCGTCAACAACAAACTCATTTACGCCAGCTTTCAATCTAGGCCATACACAATATGCTTCGTACATTTGGTTTGTTGAAGGATTATATTTCATTCCATGGAATGATTCTCCGAAAATCTTGCCATCTATACTAGACTTTACAAACTGACCTGAATCAATCGTTATTGTCTCTCCTCTTGAAATGTCAGCAATATGAGTTTCTTCTTGTAATGTTTTATTAATTATTATTAGTTTATTCCCAGTTTCGCTACCGCCATGATTTGCATATGTAATATTTGGATAAATATATGTATACAAATCATCAGATTGATTGTTAATAATAAATGGGTCGTCTCCTCCAGCGCATACAACATTGTAACTTGTAATGTTAAATATACTATTGTCTTCTACACTATTGTTAACAATGACACTTGGATTACTTGTGTCAACTCCAATTTGAGAATTATTTATATCTCCAATATATAGCACTCCGTCTTCAGTAACTTGAATTTTATCATTGCTAAACGAATATGTGGTTCCATTCTCGCAAGAATATGCCCATGGACTTGCTGATTCAAATGTCATAACAATTCCAATAATACGTGCGTCTTTTTTATATTGAGAAGCACCAACAAAATTACCTAAAAATCTATATATTGGTTTGGTTTCATCGCTGTCTTCTGAACAAATGCCGTCATAAAAATCTAGCCATGATGCTTGTCTATTACCTGTTAGCCACTTTAAAACAACACGATTATCTTGCATTGTAAAATCAGAATAATCTTGCTTTACCATAGTTATTTTGATTGTTGCAACATTGTTATATTTATAGCCATATACATTTCTCTTTGTTCCATAAGACGACCCTGTAAATATTGATTCCATACCTAAAAATGTATCCATCTCTCCATCATCAGGATCAAAAGATACTATTCTGAGACCATGTTCTAATGAAGTATACCCTGCATATTTAAAAAATGCATGATATGAGCTCATAAGCATTTGCCTCCTTTCAAAAAAATATAATATAAAGAGAGGCAGCTTGCGCCACCTCTCTTTATTTATTTAACGAGAATATTTTCTTATTTGACTATTTAAAGTCTTCATGTACTTGTCCATCTGTTTTTCAATTGCTTTAGTCAAATCTGGCATTGTATCATTTGTGACTGTATCAATATGAACAACCTCTGCTACATTCATATCAATATGAATTTCATTATTAGTTATCATTGGTGCGCTAATCATTGGACGACTGTACTCCAATGCTTGTGTCGGATCAACAGCAAGACCCATTAACTTTTCAGTTAAATCAGCAGGGATTACGCTAGTACCTTTTGTCAAGTAAGACAATTTACCATCGCTACCTGCATGTAAAACAAGTTCTTCGCCAATTTCGTCAATCCATGCCCATTGATCACTATCAGTTCCAATGGTGCCTTTTGCATAAGCTTTCACATCAGACTTTCTAAAGTATCCAGTAACACCACTAGACAACTTATGATGACGTACTTTTAGCCATCCATTCTTGTCTTGCAACACTACATAAATTGGGTCATTTCTATAATACTGTCTTGCTCCTGTGGTATCTCCTGCATAATCATAAATCTTTGCACTGCCAGCATTAATCTTACCATTAACTTTAATCTCTTTTTGTGGTTCTTGTTGTGGTGTTGTTGGCTGAGTAGGTTGAGCTGGCTTTGCTGCAGGAAGACCACCAATAGCAGTGTCAGAGTGGCTTGGTTTGTTGCCTCCACCTTGTCCAATACTGGTTGTTGAGTCAATAGTTCCACCAACAGTATCAATTAATGATCCAGCTGCTCCGTCTGCCAATTTACGTAACTCTTTTTCTTTATCGATAATTTTCTGAAGTTCTTCGACAAAAGATCCACTAAGCTCTTCAAAACTATTCTTATAAACACCAACCGCATTTGCTCCATTATGCCATGGCTGTGTGATATGATTTGAAATGTCAATGCCATACAATTCACTAACATCTTTGATTTCTTGCAGTATAATTTCAGCATTGTCTCTAACAGTATCCATAGCGTCAGAAACAACCAATTCTGTATTCTTAAGATATTCGTCAAGAGCATCCATTTCGTCATTTAAGTGCTCTTCATGATGCTCATATTGATCATCAAGAGAATCTTTTTGCTGCTCAATGGACTTGTCATAAAACGTCTCTTCTAGCTTAGCTCTTGCTTCAAGCAGCTCAGCTTCAATTTGTTTTCTTTGTGCTGCGGCAGAAAGTGATGAGTCTCCAGACAATGCTCTTAATTCTCTTTCTAGATCAGAAATGTTTTTGCGCTGCTCTTGTACTGTTTTTTCAAAGTCATGGGCTTCTTTATCTGCATCAAGTAGTTCTTTCTTCTTATCAATAAGTTCTTTCAACTTATCAAGTTCTTTTTGCATTCCATCCTTGACTGCATCTACACGAGTCTTGTTTAGATCAACTATCTTGTCTTTTGCATCTTCATATGACTCAATAGACTCCCACTGCTTCTCTGTTAACTCTGCTAACTTCTCATTATACTTGTCAACACTATAACCATCTTTTTCCCAATTCTTATTAAGGTAATCTATAGCATCTGCGTACTGTTGAGATTTAACTTTTGCAGTTTCCATCTGCTGTGCAAGCACACCAATAGCAGCAATACCTGCATTAGTCCATTCACCATTATCATCAACGACTTTATCATCATCAGTAAATCTATCATATAGATGTGATAATTCTGAATCTAGCACGTCAAATCTTTCGATAAGTTTATCTAGATCATCCCACTTAATATTTTGCATCTCATTGCCAAACTTTTTAACGTCAATCTTACATTGGACGATTTCATCATCGATAGATGTAATTAGGTCTACTGCCTGATACCATTCGTCTGTACCATACTTAATTATTCCATCGGCAACTGCGGCTTTTAGCTCTTTTTGAAGCTGTTCTTTTTCTGCTTCTTTTCTATTTATTTCTTGTTGCTTTAACTCTATAAGTCTGTCATAGTGTCGTTCTGATAAACGTTCTCCAGACTCAGAAACAAGATCCATTTCAGACTGTAGCAAAGTGGCTTCTGCATTGATAATCTGAACTAGGTTGTCAAAATCATCAGCAATATCTTCAATTTGCTCCAATCTATAAGCTGTTTGCTGTTGTAAAGATTCATAATATCCAGTTTCTGCATCATCGGCTTTTGTAGCCATTTCACGATATGTATTAATGGCTTCTGCAATTTCTGTCTCATTTTCACCAACAAAGTCGGCAATGGCAATTGCTCCGTTTTTAGCCATCTCTCTGTATTTTTTGGGAATTTGTGATAGCAAGTAATCTGCTTTTTGGCTATAAACATCATATGCTTGAAGATATGTATTTGCCTTATTCTTTTCGGCATTAACAAGCTGATCATACATTGTGTCTTTTTGATTAGTTTGAGAAGCATCATCTTTGAGAAGCTCAAGCTTTGCCATTGTTTTAGAAATTTTTGATTCAATTTCTTCTAGTTTTATTTCAATAAAATCAATGGAGTCTTTTGCATCGTCAGCTGCGTCAGATACATTGTCGGCTGCATTTGAAAGTGATTCAGCAGCATCCCATGTTGGATCATCTCCACTGCTGTATCCAGTACCTTCCCATTGGGACTTTGAAGAGCCGTTGTCAAATATTGTTACATGCGCATTTCCCTCTGCATAAGCTTTACCACGACCAGCAACATATCCGTGAGACAGTAAATCTTCAGTTTGTTTATGATTAAAAATAATTGCATCTTTTGGCAAATCAACAAACTCAGCGCCCCTATCACCAACAGTATAGTATCTGCCAGAGTGTGGATCAACTACAAGTTCCTGACCAAGTTCTCCAACTAATGAATCATGCTCTGCTTTTGGTAGACCCCAATCTCCAGATGCATGGGCTGATCCATTAACCCTAGTGGTTCTGATTTTTGTTCCATAAGAGCCACTGGAAGAGGCTGGGGTTTCTGTGAATATGCTACTAATAACTACACTTTTGCTTTTAATAGAATCCCATATACTTTTAAAACTACTTGCAGTTTTTGTTGCTTCTGTTGTGTCAAGCTTTATATCAAACTTTTTCGCCAATATGGCTGTTATTTGCTCTAATATATCTGCAATGTCGCCTAATTTATCTATTACAGTTGGAGTTTCTGGGCCCATTTGTAATTCAAGAGAATGCTTCTCGTTTAATAAAGCAACATAATCCACTACTTCCTTGTAATTTGGATCTGTTTTATTTAATGTTACCTTATACTCACCTGCTTCAACATTGAACTTATAATGAGTGCCTTCAATTACATCTCCAATTTTTTTTGTAATTTTTTGCAAATCTCTATCTATGTCATCAATAGCAAATTGTAAAGTTACCTCTGTTGGCTCATTCAACACAGCAAGCTCTTGAGTAAGGCCATTTATATGTCCTATAACTTCATCAATATCTTTTTTTACTTTCTTTGCATCAATTACATTGCCTTCACTATCTTTGCCAGATTCTAATTGATCATAATAATCTTTGAGTTGATTTTTATACTCTTCCAACTGACTTGTTTTTTCATACCATGCATTAGCTTCTTCTCTAGCAAAATCAGCTAAGTCTTGATTTTTCTTATAGAGTTCATTAAACGTACTGGTATACTCTTCTGCTTCAATCTTGCCATTTGCCAATTGGTATTCAAGATCAGCTAGTGCTGAAATATTATTATGGATATCGTTTTCTAAACTATAACTCTTAAGCGCAGCGTAATAGTCTTCTTGCAACTCATGCAATCTTTGTGCTTTCTCTGATGCTTCATCTATTGTCTTATAAGAGCCAAGGAATACATCAAGATCTTCAATATCTTTTCCACTTGCTAATTGTTCACGAACCCATTGTTTGAGACCATCTTCTCCGCCTTTAATAACAGTTCCATCTGGTAGTATTGGAGTAAGATTAATTGCATAATCATTGCCATTTTTATCAGAAAGACCAAACTCACTTGCATATGCAGATACTGTGTCAACAGTAGAATAACTACCTTCTGAAGTATACCATCCTGCTTCATGCATTTTTTCCCAACTAACTCGTGGCCTTACAGTTAAATCTACATTGGCTTGGTCAAATTCATCTTGCATCTGTTTTGCTATTGATTGAATTGTAGAGATATCTGGAATCAACTTATCAAATAAACTAGAATAATCACCATTTAACCATTCAATATCATGATCTTCAAGCGTTTCAAAGAATGCAAAAGCGACGGCTTCTGTTGTCTCCATTTTTGTGGCAAAGTCTTCTAAACTCTTAATATCTTCAGATAAATCAAAATGTTGCCAATCGTCTCCAGCAAACACGCCTTTTGACAATCCATCTTCAATGAACTTACGAAGGTTGCCAAGTTTCATTTCTGCACTTTCAACCGCTCCATCTTCATCAAATTTAATATCAAAATAATATGATAGCTTGCCAGTCTTAAAGTAATCATAGATTGCTTCCATCTTTTTATCGACGGTATCTAAATCTTCATAAACACTTTCTGGAACAAGACCCGCAATTGCAGCTTGTGCAGTTTTAGATCCAAGTTCTGCTGTATTGAAAGCTTCACCAAGAGCTAAAACCATGGCTTCTGCAGAGCCAGCATAGTCTGTTGATTCATCTAAAGATTTAGCATTTTCAAATTCAGTAAATGCATTAGCTGCTCCAAGCAATTGCTGTTCAAGCATACTATACTTAGCAATAGTTTCCTCAATTGCATTCATTTGTTCATACAGAGCATTTACTTGATTTAGTGTTGCACCTGTTAACTGACCGCTTCCTTTAGAAAGCTGGTACATTTGTTTATAAAGATTATAATACTGCAACCTAGCTTGTGATTTTGCAAGTTTTACATTGTTGCGTATATTGCTACTAGATGATTTAACAAGACTATTAAGTGCCTTTGCGTTTTTTACAATTAAAGGATTACTATCATCAAAACATTCATTAAGTTCTTCTTGACTAATACCAAGACCAGTTAAAGAATCTTTATACTCTTGTGAAACTTTTGTATTATCTATAATTATTTCAGAAGTTTGAGACAAAATTTCATTATATTTATCTACGTCTTCAACTAAAACAGAATATAATTTAACGGGCTGTATGTCATTTGTTATATTCTTTGCTGTTTCACCAATTTGAGTAAAATAATTCTTAACATCTTCTGCACTGATACCAAGATAATCAAGAACACTCTTCAATTCTTCAGAACCACTAATAGCTGACTCAAAATCAAACTCTTCTCCAGCATTGACTGCATCTAAAATTTGCTTTTCAATTAATTGAATCTCATTACTTGCATTGTCTCCAAAAATACGATCAAGTGCTGTATCTTTTGCGCCAGCAGCATTTTGTTCTATAGAAAATTTATCTAAAAAATTATACCAGGCGTCTAGTTCTTTGTCCACTTCAGGATCTGTGCCATATTTGAGATCACCATAATATTGTTGCATCCTTGATAAATGGTCATACATCTCTGTTTCAATTTCTGTAGTTCTCTGTTGTGCTTCTTGCCACTTATCAAGTTTATCAATATTGCTTGAGTCTTTTTGGTACTCTTCAAGTGCTTTTTGTTCATCTTCTCTAGCTGCATCTAAAGCCTTTTTGTAAGTATCATACCATGAATCATATGTTCCTTCATTTTCAGCCGCATAAGATCCAACTGCTTCTCCAGCTTTATTTCCAAGAATGCCTCCTGCTATGCCGCCTATTGCTACAGCTCCAAGTCCTCCTGTTAGCACACCTCCAACTATTGCTCCGCCAACAACACCAATTGTTGTAAGAACATTTTTCCAAGTCTTTTGAGTTTTTTCTGCTCCCTCAGAAGCTGCCTTGGTGTATGCTTTCATAGATGCAATTGCTTGATTGTTTCTTGACTGCTCTTGCAAGCTTAATAATTGCTCTTGAACCTTCAAAGAATGCTCTATTTCTTCTCGTTGCGCTTTTAATCTTTTTAATTCTTCACTGTCTGCAAATGATAATTCTTTGCCATCTAGCTCGTCTATTTTATCTTGTATTGCAGACAATTCAGATTCTAATGATTGAATAGTAGATGTTGTTGACTCAATAACATTTTGTATTTCGTCAAACGCTTCTTTTGCTGCATCTGCTGCTTCTTGTGCTGTGGTGTTGAAATGATCAAATGCTAATGCACCAATAGTAACAGCAGTTGCAACCAGATAGAATGGATTTGCTTTTAAAACAGTGGCAAGTCCTTGTAACGCTGCTTTCAGACCCATAGTTGACATTGCTGCGATATATTGAGATGCAGTCAACTCGTCTGTTCTAAACTTAGTTGTTAAAGTAGATGCCGCAGCTTGTATTTGTGCTTTTGTAAGAACACCAGTTGTAGCTCCCAATCCAGATGTAGCTACTATTTGGTTTATCAACGCTTTATTTACACCTTTTGCTGCCAAAGCACGTGCTACTTCTGCTTTAGTTACCGTTTGAGTTGCAGTTGCAACAGACTTAATAGCAATAGCTGCGTTTCTTGCCGCATCTATAGTGCTATTAAACATCTTTGTAAATGTAACGCCATCTTTACCGAGCCTCTTATATAAAACAAATGCACTAGCAATAGCAAGTAATTTGCCATGTATAGTGTCTAAAAGTTTCATCAGCACTATTCCTGCATCAACGATTCCTTTAACTAAGTCAGAATCAATAAGATTCATCCAGAATGTTTGCACAGCATTTGTGAATAAATCAATTCTACCTTGGATACTATCTAAGTACGCTTCATTTTCACGAAGAGCAGAGCCTTCTGCTTTCATAGCTGATTCGTAGGCACCTTCAAGGTCTTTCATGTTTGAAAGAATAGCTGACAATGTATTCGCTCTATTTTTACCAGCCATAAGTTCTAGCGTGGCAGCTTTATCTATGTCGCTAATATTTTCCCATTCATTACCTATTTCTTTTAAAATGGTGTATGTATTTTTGTATGCGCCTGTATCTGTTAAAATATCTACACCAGTTAAGGCTTTGAGTTTTTCTTGTAATTTACTTGTACTTTCTACTACACCATCTGTTTCCTCGCCCATTTCTTCGAGGATTTCTACTGATGTTCCACGAAGACGTAGAGAAATTGTACGGAGGGCAGATCCTACACTATTAGGATCTTGAACAACCTTGTTTGCAGCTGCGACAAGGGCAACCGCTTGTTCAAGATTATTTCCGCCTTCCATAAGCGCACTTGCTGAATCTTGTAATGCTGTTGCAATTCCATCACTTGAGACTGCGTAATTGTTACCAACTTCGTTGAGTATATCAATAACATGTTGACTTTCATCAGCAGTATACTGGAATGCCTGCATTGTACTAATCAATGCTTCGGAAGCAGCCGTAGCATCATTAAACTCAGAAACGTTTAATAGAATAGCGGTGCTTTCAGCTAATTTTGCGCTATCTTCAATAGAATATCCAAGTCTGGCCCAATCTGCAGCCATAGTTGTCAGTTCAGAAACTGTACTACCAACCACACCAGCAGTCTTGGACATATTTTGTAAAAATCTATCATATGTTGCATCAGTTTCATCAGTAACTTTCTTAAGTTCTGTTAAAGCCGTGTCAATTTCTTTTACATACTGAACACCGTTGCGCAACTGTTGAAACAGTTCATCTACACCAAGACGTGCAGTAGCATAAGTCAATAAACCCCTACCTTTTGATAAAATCGCATCAAATATTCCTCTTAAACCAGATGTAGTTTTATTAACTTTTGCGATAGAACTGCCAATTTGAGTCATTGACGCATCAAAAGATGCAGCCATTCTAGTAACAGTACCATCATTGTTTTTTAAGGTATAATATAATGTCTGATTTGATTCATCAAATTCTTCTATTTTTGCCTTGCCGTAAAATACAGTATTCACATAATCTTTAAGAGCACTCTCTTGTCCAGATGCATCATTTAAATTAAATTTGTTTGTATTAACTGCAGTTACATTCGTATGCTTTTTATTAAAATTATCAGAAACTTTTAAAAGATTCTGTAGCTCTGACGCATATTTATTACAAGCGTCTTTTGCAATAAGAAATTCTTGCTCTTTTTGCGCAATTTGACTTTGAGTTAAATTTGCAGAATTATTCAACTCATTCTGTACATTTCTTAAATTGGTTAACGCACTTGTATATTCTTTTAATTTATTTGATACAATGCCTGAATTTGAATACTTATTAGCCGAATTAGAAAGAACAGTAAATTTACTTTCTTGTGACTGTATAGATGTATTAATAGAAGTTTTCTTTTTGTTGTTGTTTCCTGAATTTCCAGATCCAGGACTTGGGGGTTGTGCAGTAACGCCATTAACAGCAATATTTTTTAATTCCAATGTTGCTGCATCAATTGCGTCTATTAAATCTTGATTGCCACCATTAGCAATTTTATTATAGGTTGCACTTAAAATTCTATTAGTGATTTGTAAAGTTCTCTCTAATGCATAATCTCCATGTTGATTGGCGTTAGGCACATTATTCCCACCAGAATTATTAGCATTAGGCACAGGAGGATTAAAATTAGTGCCAGAAACTGCATTTTGAATCTCAACAAAATAATCACGTATATTTTTCACATTTGTTTCTATAGCAGACAAATCAGACTTCCAAGAATCAAATGTAATATTAGCAGTTTGAGCTGGATCAAACAATGATTGCATCAATGTCTTTAGAGTAATTAAATACTGCTCAAGCTTACTTAGAGCAACAATTTCTTGACCAACAGTAACATCTACAACTTGCGCTTCGTTCTTGAACGCATTAGTTTTATCATTTACCATATCAATAACTGTATTAAGCGCAGTTATTAATGCGTGCATTTGAGGTGTTTCTGAAGCAATATCAACGCCATTTAGTTGATTCTGTATATCTACTGGATATTGCTGTTGATAATAACCTCTATTAACTACATTCTCACCATCAAAACCAATCCTATCAATAAGACTGCGTATTGCATCTGAAAGATGATCAATGGATACATTTAAATTAGCAACAAGGTCTCTTGAAATATCATTATAAGACTCATTAGTGTCTTCATCTTGGAAAGTAGATGAGACACTTCCATCAACAGCTGTATTAATTGAACGATTTAATGCTGCAACAAGCTCATTCAGACCACTAAGTGTATCTTGGCTTGCAAGAACGTTCTGCATGCCCTGCAACGAATCACTCAATATTTGGCCAGTACCAATATCGCTTAAAACAATACGGTTATTGTCGTCTGAATATCTACCTTCATACAAAGATAGTTGAAGATATGCGTCCCTAACGTTCGATACCGCTTCAGAATATAATCCAAAAATTTGTTTTATATTATTTGAATCAATTTCATCAAAGTCTCTTAATCGACCCAATGCATTTCGAAGTTCATTGGAGAACATATCGGTGACCATATCTGCTTGAGAATATGTTTCCCTTGCTTTAAATTCGCTTACATTATGCTCATCCAATATTGGTGCAGCGTCTCCAAAACGATCCACAACATCAAGCCATCGATACATGTCTTCATCGACATGTTTTAATCCAGCAATATTGTATGCAGCAGAATTAAGCTGGTCATTAATGTTCTTATTTGTATTAATGACAATTTGACCAATTTGGGTTCCAATAGAGTCCAATACGCTAGAAATGCGAGATAATAACTGCACTTCTTGTGATTCATTGTTTGCGCCATCAATTTTAGTCAATCGATCAATGGTCTGTTGAGAAATATGGTCGTATGTGCTTTGGAATTGATTAAAAACATCTGCTGCTGTTACTTCGCCTTTACGCAGCCCTTCTAATGCATTTATACCGACTCTAGATTCAATATCTTTTCCAAAGCTAGATATAATTTTTTTCAAACCATCATATACTTCCTGACTATCAAGACCATCACGTGCGGCCACATCATCAAAGTGCGCCAACTCTGAATCATATTTGTCTCCAGCATATTTACGAATTAACCTCTTTGTTTCTTCGTACTTATCAGAGTCTCCCCAATAAGCCTCTTTTGCCGCACTCATTGCTTGTGTTTTTATCTTATTTGAACCGATAGTCAATAAAATTTCACGTAACCTATCAATTGGGTCTACTGCATTAGCAGACGCATTAGACAACTCTACTAATTTTGTAGCAAGCTCTGTAAGTTGTGTGTCATCTTTTAAATTATACTCTTTATATATGTCGCCAATTTCAACTTCAGAAAATCCAACTTTTCTAAGTGACTCAAGCATAATCTGTTTAAATACAGATGTCATTTCATGATAGTCTGACAATGTATCTTGCCTCTTATAAAAACGATTTCCATCTGAATCAACTTCGATATACTTAGAATACTTAGGATCGTTTGCATATTTTTGCTCTGTCATCTTTAAGCGCTCAACAAACGTATCATAAGTAGATTTGTCAAGTTTGCTTATATCAAAAACATGTAAGAAGTTTCCAGTAATCATTGATGCAAGTTGTGCACCAAATTTTTTGGAAGTACGCCATGCAGACAGGTCTCCTCTAGAACCACTGAACATATCATTAGAGAAAACCTTTCCATCTAGACGCTCTCCCCACGGATGAGAGTGAACGTCCATTATTAGCTGTCTTGACAAATCAGATAGAACTGCTTCTATTGCAGTTCTCCACGGTACACTGCCATTTTCGCCGTATCCCATAACAAAAGCGCCATTAGACAACAGCTGAGCGGATAATTCTTGTCGATTTCTATCTCCAACAATATATTTGTTGTTATGTTCTGTTGTGGTTGTAAGTAATTGAGATAATGCAGACTTCATGTTGTCAACTTGCTTTTGATTGTTTGCTCCAGCGTTATTACCAACAACGTCATTAAAGTTTGTATTTAGATTTTCAAGAACAGAATTGATGTTAGAAAAATTAGAATCAATTTGCTCAAGACTATTTAAAACATCTCCAAGCTGATTTATCCATGAGTTTAAATCTATAGCATTGATATCAAGGTTAACAATATTTGACAGGCTATTTTCAATATCCTTTATCTTCTCATAAAGTTTATTTAATTCTTGTACTTCTTGAGGTATATTTTCAGTAACATATTCTTTTTCATTTTTAAATGCCTCTGTTTTGTCTTCGACAGCCTGTTTGATATCCTGAACAATCTGACGCAGTTCTTTTGCCTTTTCTATTTCTTCATCATCAACACCACTGCCGTCACCAGAACCACCTTGTCTGCCACTATCTCCAACTGATATATTTTTAGCAGCAACTGCCAATGATTGATATCCTTCTGTGTTAATTTTTAATGGATTTCCATCTCTGTCAACGGCTCCAACTTTGTCCATGATATCATCAAAAATTTCTAATGCAGAACGTGCACCACTAGTAAAATCATCCCAAAAGTTACTAAATGAAGACAGGTTGTTTTGATTTACTCGCTTGTCAGAGTAATACATTATCAAAGATTGGAACTTCTCTAATGGATCGACTGCATCTGATGCTTTGTCTCCAATAGTTTTTAAATAATTAGACAAATCATCTAGATTATCAGAAATATCAAATTTATTTAAAACATCATCAAATCCACCAGATGCAAAAATTTGCCTTATCTCCTGAAACAGCTGTGGAGTAAGAGTGTCGTCTTCTGAAAGTGATTTAAGTCTTTCTCTTACTTGTGATAAAACTTCGTCTGTAACGCCATCTAGGTTTAGTACAGATGCCATGTTTTTACCAATAGCCATTATTGGAGAATTAACACCAACAGACTTTGCATTTAATGCGCTTTGTATATCTGCTACACTAAAATATCCATTACCACCTGGATGAGAATGTGCCAGTATAGTCAGTCCATTATTTAAAGAGTTAACTGCTGTTGCTGCCTCATCTGAAAGTTTAATCATTCCTTCCATTGATTCAACAACATAATCAACACCATTTGCACTAATACTAAAAGACAGCTCTTTGCCAGTCTGTAATGCAAGTTCACGAATTTGACTAAGATCTTTTTTTAACTTGTCTGGGTCTACAACATCAACACCCACACCAGAACCTGCGCCATTTTCAGCATCAATAGTACCAATTCCTTTTTTTAATAGAATAAGCTTTTGGAAATGTTCAATGATGTTTTGTATTGGTAAATCTTCGTCGTCAACGCCAAGACTCTCAAAGAAATTGTATTTCTTTCCATTGCCAGCAATGCCATAGAAATCCTCTTCTGTTACTTTATACAATTCTATAAAACTGTTTTTTAAAGACTCTATTCTTTCTTCCAGTTCTGAATACTCAGGACTATCAAAACTATATTCGTCCAACTCACGTGTTAATTGGTCAATTTCTCTTAGGGACTCTGAAACATCATTAAGAGTTCCTAATAGCTCTGACAAATCTATTTTGCCGCTACCACTGACGCCTCCACCGCCAGTGCCTCCAAATCCAGGTTTATTTAATTTTGAAATTTCTTCGTCAATGTCGGCAATTAAGCCTTTGTAAAGATCTTTTATTTGACCAGCAATTTCGGTAGAATTAGCATAAAATTTTTTTAAAAACTGTTCTGCATCATCATATACATTAATCTGCTGACCGACAAACATAGAGCCTTGGTCGCTACCGTTGTCAGCAACATCATCCATTGTGTTTTTTAATAAAGTGGCCAGTCGAACTTGTTCTGCTAATGCCTTTTTGTATGCATCTCCACCTGTATCTTTTGCATTTTCAAAACGTCTTACTTCTGCTTCGGCTAATTTATATGCCTCTATTAATTTTTTTACTTCTTCAACATCGTTTTCTTCAGTTGTCTTTATTTTAATTTTCTTTTTGTTAATGGCATTAATAACTTCTTCATATCTATTTTTTTGCTCCTCAAGAGCATCAATTTGCTCTTTAAATTCATTATTAACATCATCAAATGCATCTTCAAACTCATCTTTAATATTACCTACATTGATATTGCCAAGACTTGTATTTATCTCGCTGTTAAGTTTTTTGACAAAATTAACAAGGGCCTTGCGCTGCTTATCAAGAGGCTTTGACAATAAATCATTTATATTAATTTTCTTGACACCAAGACTCTCAAATACTGTGTTCAAGGTGTTTGCATACTCTTCTAACTTTTTTGCTGCTTCAGGGTCGCTAATATCTAACTCTCCAAGATTTTTAAATAAATTCTGAGAAACTTTAGACAATTCAGCAAGTCTACCGAACACTGCGTCTAATGACGCAATATATCCGCCCTTTAAAGAATCTCCTAAACCAGACATTAACTCGTCTGTACTTTGACGCAACTCGTCAATAACATTATCTAATCCAAGGAAATATTTCATTAGCTCATTAAAGTTTCCACGATCACCAATGCTAGACATAATTTCGTCAAATTGTTCTGCCTGTTCTTTAGCATTTTTGAGGCTTGTCATAGTTTTATTAAGGTTTAATATATAATCAGCCTCATATCTCTTTTTTGCCATCTTTTATTTCACCTCCTGAAAATTAAGCATATACTTTTAATAATTTATCCATTATTGTTTGAACGTGTTTATTGAAATACACTCCAACATATCTGTCTCTATATCTTTTTAAATAATTATCTGGGCTTGGTCTGTTTGAAATTAATTCGTACTGCAATTGACCGTACATGCTATTATTGCTATTGCTCCAAGGCCATCCATTAGTCCATGGATGCTTACCAGAAATAAAGTTTTTAAATACATATTCTGCTTCAACCTGTCCGCCAGACTCCCATGAACCACTGCCTTGATGTAAAGAAGAGTTACTGCGATATAAACCTTCTAGCGGGCTAGAATCCATATCAATACAAGTACTAATTACAATACTGTCTTTTTCTCTACTTATTGTTGTGTTAACTTTATATATGTTATAGAGACGATATTGCCTCTCATACTTTGTATAATAACCATTGACATATTTATAATAGTTGTCAACAGATGTTTTAGCTGCCTTTTCGAAATCTTTATGCACTTCATCTTTTAACAACAAACCAGCAATTGCGCCAGCTCTATCAATATCATCAATCATTTTTTGTATAGTATCGCTTAAAGAACCTTTATTCGCCACGTACTATCACTCCCATAAATTTAATTACCTAGTTTTCCAATTACATTCATTAACTTGTTAATATCTTCAGTAGAAATATTCAAACTCTTTAAATCAAAAGAATTAATATTTTCAGATATTGCATCTGTCAAAGTGTCTAGCTTGTCGTTCAATCCATTTAAGAATTTAATAACTTGAAACTCAACACTATTCTGTTGCAGTATATATTCCTGACGCATAGTCATTAAGTTCAGTACTGCATTATACTCGCCATCAAACGTTTCTAAAATAGGGCCTAGCAATCCAGCTTCGCACAGTGCATCATATTCAGTGATTGCAATATTAAAGTCAGTGTCGAACTCTAAGTTTGTATAAGCCATAATAATTTCTGTAGTAAATACAATAAACTTCTTAAGTTCATCAAATTGAACATATCCATAGTTAATAACCTGACTTTTATTTAAAACTCTATCTATCAAAGCTTGCTTTTCAGAGTAGGGCAGATATGCCTTTGTAGCAATAACATTCTTGACAGCTTGCATTGTATTCTTTTTTCTCATTTCAATAAATTCTTTAATATTCATAAAACATTACGCTCCTTTTAAAATAATTTTGTATTGTCTATATAAAACGGCCAAACCGTATAGTTTCTAATTTATTTCTCGCCCCAAAGGTCTTCTTCAACAAAGTTATAGATTTTATGAGCAGCTGCGTTTAATGCAATCGCTTCATTTTCATCTTCAGTTTTCTCAAAACCATAATTGTCTTTTACATACTGGCGACTTTGCTCTTTTAGCTCTGCTCTCTTAACCTTTGGGCCCTGCTTGTATGAAAGCGCACCACGCCATTTAGAAGGCTCTACAGTATGTGTTTTAACACCATGAGCCTCTGCATAACCAATTATCATACCAGCAAGCCTTGCTAATATGATGACAGTCTTTGTGTTTGATTGATTTTGTACTTGTTCAAGCACTAGTTCATTTGGCTTATACTTCTTAATTATTTTCCAAAGTTCTTTTGCCATTTCAAATGATCGTTCATCTGTATCTAATGTGCTTTTTGACATGTCAACAACGCCAGAGCAAATATACTCTCCATTGTCAAAGATGCTCCACCCGCTCGCACGAGTTGACTGGTCTAGCGACATAATAACCATATCTCCATTCACTCCTTAAAAAACATAAAAAAATAAGGCACGTACCCACAAAATGGCACGTACCTCAGACATAACTACTAACAATATTAAACTACTACTTTAATAGTGATGTCCAAGTTGCGACTCCTACTATTCCATCCACAGATAGTTTTTCTTTTTCTTGATATTTCTTTACAGCCTTTTCCGTACTTGTTCCAAAATGACCATCGATACCTGATAGGCCAATACTATAACCAAATCCTTTAAGCATAGCCTGAAGCGCTTTCACAGATTGTCCTTTACTTCCTTTTTTAAGTATTGATAATTCCACGCTACATGCACTTCCTTTACTTGATGAATTTGAATTATTTACACTACTTGTCTTAGTAGCCTTAGATGCAAAATTAGGTTTTCCAAAACCTCTTATTGTCTTACCATCAACAGCAATATTTCTATAACCTACTTTATCATCCATATTGCCTTCTATAACTTTAATCATATTGTTAGAAACACTTACAACAATGCCAACATGGTCAGAATGTCCTTTGTTATCACCAACACCATTGTCTTGCCAATCATAGTACACAATATCTCCAACACTAGGCTTATAAGAATCTTTCTCTTCCCATCTGCCAAGTTTCTTCCAAAGTTCAATTTGTCTTTCACATCCGCACTCAGCTGGGACTATATCTAATAATCCACATTGCTTTGCTATGAAACTAACAAAAGTAGCGCACCAAGCGTCAGTATATTTAACCTTATAATTTACAGGCAAAGGACTGATCTTATTATAAGTATCAACAATATACTTATGTTTACTACTACCTTCCTTTACCCCAATATACTTAATAGCCTCATCAACAAGTTTTTGTCTTAACTCTTTTTCATTCATACCAATCCCTCCTAAATTTAAAAGAGCCGCCCCAGGCTGCCCCAGAGCGGCTTATATTTTTTTTATTCTTCAGTCTCAGCTACAGCCTGTCCAGCTTCCTGAACATCTTCAACTGCTTGCTTAACTGCGGCAGCATCAATCTTGCCCTCAGTAATGATATAAGTCATTATAGAGGCAATTGACACAACTGCACCAGCAACGCTGTCCATTGTGCCTTGATCTAAACCAAACACCATAGCCAATCCAGTTACAACACCAGCAATACAGGCCCATAACTTACGGCTAGATAACTTTCTCTTTAATTCTTCCATAGGAATCAGCCTCCTTAAATTAATTCATCATAAAAAATCATGTTTTTCCCAGCGCACTGTATACGCTTTCATTATTTGCTGAGTAGTCAATCTTGTCATATCATTTTTAAACAGTGGATGCTCTTCGCAATATTGTTCATATTCCGTAATATCTAAAAGAATCTGGTCAAAATGCTCTTTAGAATGTTCCATCCCATGAAGCACTTCATCACCAAATCTTAATATTCTAATTCTTGTATCTTTTGCTTCACGCTCTGCGGCTGCAGCTTTAACATTCCCAATGTCTTGCTTAACTTCATTAATTTCTTGTTCTAAAGTATTGAACTTTTCAATCACTTCTTTGTTGATAGCTCGTCCAACACATCTAGCTAAATAAGACCATGGGTTAATCTTAATTGGCGAAATCTGAATTAATGTCGCACCGCCAACTACTCCCGCAATACTCAATGGAATAATTTGATCTAACAAAATTTACACCTCCAATCAAGCTCTATAATTACAATAATTATAAAATAGTAAAATTTGTAAGATTTTTGATATAAGCAGTTCGAGTTCCATTGGAAATTGGATATTTAATTTCTATCAACAGGTTTGGCAATACAGTGTTTTTTATTATACAAATATCATCTTTGTCAATACTGCGTCCAACTTCTACTTTGCCATTCTTATTATATACTAATGATTTTGCAGCACATCTAACCTGAATCTCATCAGATTTAATATCATCAGTAATATTAGTATTATTCACAACGACCTTCTCATCATCTTCTAACCAAATTGCAATAGCATTATATGGTGTTCTAGTTGATGTATAAACCCACTTACCCATCCATAGTAAAGCACGGCTACCGCCGCCATCAAGATTGCAAAGAGATTCAAAGCCTTGTTTAACAGCATTTGCGGCAAAAGTTTTGATAGTCTTGCCATCTTCACAGAGCACAGCAAGTGTACCATCTTTCATTTGACCAAATGCTATTCTAGACAACGCCTTATCAAAAACATATGTGTCTTTCCAAGGTGGATCTATGGCCTTGCCGTCTTGAACAAGCCCATAATATCCAGTTAGATAGTCATACCATTTCTTATCCCAAGGTTGTCCAAACTCTACTGTCTTTTTATCAACTGTGCCAAAACCAAAGCCTTTGCCTTGGTTGCTAACTAACTCACCATCGTTCCAGATTGTACCACATGGAACATATGAGCCTGTATATAAACTTGCATTAAACAAAATGTCTGGCTTATCAGTCTGCTTTGCATACCAATTCTTTAATGTCATATTTGGACGAAAAATTTCAAACCGCTTAATCTTTCGAGGAATTTTATAGACGCTCATTCATATTCCTCCTCGTCATAATATTCTTCTTGCTTATCCCCATACTTTTTCCCAAAAGCAGTCTTGCCAAACAACAATGCAAGCTCGCCCCCAAAGAAACCAAGTATAGGAATTAATAAATTTGTTGCGTCAAGTCCTGTTGAATAGAATGAACATAGTGACACTATAGAAGCGATTGTGCCACAAATTACACACCACAGAACCATAATCTTAGAAAATAAATGTGGTATCTTTTTCAGTCTACGAACGACCTTGCGACACCATTTTAAAATGCCCATAACTATCACCTACTAACAGTCTCTATTATTATTTACTTTATTAACTTCAATTTTTTTAATATTTTCTTTACCAGACTTATTCTGATAAAATGATACACTAGCCCCATACGCTGCCCAAACTGCTGAAATAAATGTAGTTAAATAGGGCAGAGAGCCATCAAATCCTGATATGATTGCCATTTCTACGAATCCAAGAACTCTCCAAGATACGTATGCGACTAGGATTGTCTCAAAAATTAAAATGAGTTTTGAGAACTCAAAATGTGGTTGACTTACTAATCTCATTGGTATCACCTATTAAATTATCGCTTAATAGCAATATAAGCATATACATGATCTGGAGAAAATGGATATTGTGTGCCACCAAGTGAAACACTGATATTTGGGCCTATGGCACTATACTGACACGATACAGCGTCATCAAACTCATATCCATAGTCATCGTCTGTTTCCCAATATCTAAATCCGCCAAGTGGGAAATCTTCTACATTATATCCTACCAGCGCTGGAAGTTGTGTTAACATTAGTGTTAATAAATAGTCGTCATACACCGCACATACACTCATAACTTTATAATCAGATATATATGAATTCAAATACATATTTAAATATCCATGTGTACCAAGATCATTGACATATCTTTCAGAAAAAATATCTGAACTTGGATAACGACTATCTGTAGAAAAGAAAGCAAGCTCCCATCCTTCTTCTAATTGCCCAGTAACTCCAAAAATACCAATACCACTTTTAATATTCTCTGCAACAAGATTTGAATCACCAGCAATAATCTGATCTCCAATTAAATATAGCCCACTTGGAATAGTTTGATCGTATGTTGTAGGCATGTATGTTGTTGATCCCTTTGCAGTGCCTACAGTCTTGCTAACTTGAGAATCATAAATACCAGCAGTAACACCACCATATGTT
>JAEIGA010004772.1_pt1 | contig 20907 bp, 20 predicted proteins | sample 9270691 | NCBI WGS metagenome assembly JAEIGA01 (sample SAMN17057246, study PRJNA624740) | gut metagenome | biome: biome; isolation source: fecal sample | host: Bos grunniens | place: China: Xizang | collected 2019 | reverse complement strand
TGCTCGTCCTGAGCTACTGCGTTCTGTGCAGAAAGGGCCATAACGCCGATTGCTGCCAAAAACATGAAAATTTTTTTCATAATTGTTTTTGTGTGTTTGATTAAATTAAAGTTATTGAATTGTTATTAGTTAATATTCTGTGCTTTACGTGCAAACTCGTATGTGTGCCCTATAAAATGCGGTGCAATTTAGCAAATTATTTCCAAACGGCAATAATTATTTTGATATTTCTCCCCTTAAGTCTGTTTCCAGCCCTGCTTTTACATCCTCCTCACTGCTGTATCTGCCCAAAAGATGGAATAATTTACCCAATGCGCTTTCTGTCGTGCTGTCATACCCGTTGGTTACTCCGGCTTCCTTCAGTCCTTTTCCTGTGGCATAGATGTCCATATTCACACTCCCGGCAGGGCACTGCGTTACATTGAGCAGTATCCTGCCCATTGATGATGCTTCACGTACTATTGAGATGAACCATTCTTTTGACGGGGCGTTGCCGGCTCCGTATGTCTCGATGATGATAGCTCTTGTGTCTTGTCCGCAGAGGATGCTTCTGACGATCTGTGGAGTGATGCCCGGGTGTATCTTCAGAATGGATACCCTTGTGTCGAGAGATTTGTGAAATACGGGTCTGTCATCCCATGCCGCAGGCCTTCTGATGAGTCCGGTGTTGTATCGGATATGTATTCCGGCTTCAGCCAGAGGCGGGCAGTTAGGGGAACGGAATGCTCTGAAGTTGTCGGAGTTGATCTTGGATGCCCTGTTTCCCCTGATAAGGACGTTGTCGAAATATATGCAGACTTCAGGAACGACCGGGAGACCATCGGCATCCTTGGCTGCGGCAATTTCTACTGATGATATCAGGTTTTCCTTGCCGTCCGTCCTCGGAGTCCCGATCGGAAGCTGGCTGCCGGTGAATATTACCGGTTTTGTCAGTCCTTCGATGATGAAGCTCAGCGCCGATGCGGAATATGCCATCGTGTCTGTTCCGTGCAGGATTACGAAGCCGTCGTAGTCGTCGTATTTTTCTTCTATGAGATCGGCTAGAGCCAGCCACAGCGATGGCTCTACGTCAGATGAGTCTATCAGAGGGTCAAAGGTGTATGAGTCTATCCTGTAGGCGAATTTGCCAAGCTCCGGCACTTCTTCCAGTATCTGGCTGAAATTGAAAGGCTTGAGTGCCTGGATTGAAGGGTCTTCCTTCATTCCTATCGTGCCGCCTGTGTAGATCAGGAGGATGGCGGCTTTCTTTCCGGTGTTGTGTATCAGCTTCATATACGGAAGAGTTTTTCTGCGTTTGCGGTGGTTACCTCTGCGATTTCCTCGATGTCCCTGCCTGTCAGTTCTGCCAATTTTTCTGCGATATGAGGAATATAGCTGCTCTCGTTTCTCTTTCCTCTGAAAGGTATAGGGGTGAGGTATGGGGAATCGGTCTCGAGTAGTATCCTCTCGAGCGGGATATCCTTGACTGTTTCAGCTATGGAGGCTTTCTTATAGGTTAATACGCCTCCGATGCCTATGTACCAGTCGCCGAGTCTGCTTATTTCACGGAAAGTCTCGATGCTGCCGCTGTAGGCGTGGAAAACGCCTCTTGGAGCAAGGTGTCTGCAATCCTTCAATACGTTGATTATCAGTTCGGTGGATTCTCTGGAGTGGATTATGACGGGGAGTCCCATCTTGACTGCCATTTCGAGCTGGATGCGCAGGACCTCCTGCTGCTCGCGGATGTATTCCTTCGACCAGTAGCAGTCCATGCCGATTTCGCCGATCGCATAAATCTTCCTGGAGAGGAATCCTTCCATAGTTGAAAGTTCCTTCTCCCAATCAGGACCTACTGATGTCGGGTGAAGTCCAAGACAAGGGAATATGGTGCCTTCATGTCTGTCGGCAAAACTGAACATCGCCTCCCTTGTCTGGGAATCTATGTCCGGGAATATGATCTTTGTGACCCCGGACCGGACGGCTCTTTCTACAGCCTGATCCTCTTCAGTTGCAAAGGCCTCGTCATAAAGATGGGCGTGGGTATCTATGAATTTCATCTGCAGTTCTGAATCGCTATCCTGCAAATTTAGAAAAATTATCCGAAAATCGTCCTCTCTATGAAACATCTTTGCAGAAGGTCTATGCATATCAGACCTTCCATCTCCAACATTCCGGCTATGTTGGAGGCCATGCTGTAGCCGAGTCCCGTTCGGAATGCAGCCTCTTCCAGGGTTATTCCGCGCTCTGAACGCACCGTCTCGATGAAAGTCATCATAAGGGCCATAGTCTCCTCGGAGGTGTTCCGGCTGAAATGGCTGCGGATGATTTCCGGGATTCCGGCTCTGGTCCCAGATAACCGTCCCTTGAGCCCGAGGCTTTGCAAAAGATCTTCCGGTGAAATAAGCGGTTCCGCGATCTTGTCGCGTATGAGGCGGTTGCATCCTTGGGAGCGGATGTCGTCGGCGCGCCCGGGAAGTGCATAAACGTCCCTGCTGTATGAAAAGGCTAGACGCGATGTCATAAGTCCGCCTCCTTTGATCTTTGATTCTATAAGAATGGTTGCGTCGCTGATTCCTGCAATTATGCGGTTCCTTCTGAGGAAATGCATCGCAAGGGGAGGGGTTCCCGGAGGATAGTCCGTCACCAATGCACAGCCCGGGGTGTCGTAAAGTTCTCTGGCAAAGGCTTTGTGGCGGTATGGATATATGGTATCCGGCCCAGTGGCCATGACAGCTGCAGTCGGCAGCCCTGACTCGAGGGCGGCTCTGTGGGCGCAGATGTCTGTCCCTAAGGCAAGACCGCTTATTATCATAGGCTTCTCGTCTGAGGAAGCAAGGGCTGATACGGTTCTGGCGCACCACTCCTTGCCATAAGGGGATACATCCCTCGTTCCTACGACGGCAACCTTCAGTCTCGGTTTCCAAAGCTCTTCCGCTTTGGTCCTGCTGCGGATGTAAAGTCCCAGAGGTGCGTCCGGACATTCTTTGAGAAGGGGAGGATAACCGTCTTCATTCCATCCGGCAAACTGTATCCCGTCTTTTTTCAGATCCTTGAGCTCTTTGGCGGCGGAATCGACCGCCTCGGTGCATATAAGAGGGAGATGGCGGGAGAAAGCTCCGAGAGCCATTGCCAACTGCTGGCGGTTCGCGCGGAACACTCCGGCGGCACTGCCGAAATGCGCGATCAATGCCAGTCCGGCCTTCGGGGTGAAGCCGAAAATCCTGTTCAGGGCGCAGCTGCAGATCTTTTCTTCTAAAATTTCCATAGCCGCAAAGTAAAATTAAAATCGGCCTCCCAGCATATCAGGAAAGCCGATTTTAATCTTTTTTATGTGATGTTTTTCTTTTTTTTATGTCTTTTGAACTTTTCTTATGTTCAATGAGACACTACCGTCAGATGATGAGGAGGGCATCGCCGTATGGACCGAACTTGTAGTCTTGTTCCAATGCTGTCTTGTATGCCTTCATCACGTTCTCGTAGCCTCCGAATGCCGCTACTGACATCAGCATAGTGGAACCCGGACGGTGGAAGTTTGATACGATGGCATTAGGAATGGCGAATCTGTATGGCGGGAAGATGAACTTGTTGGTCCATCCGTCATACGCGTTCACCTCGTCATTGGTGGTGACATAAGTCTCCAATCCTCTGATTACTGTGATTCCCACAGCCAGCACCTTGTGTCCTGACTTCTTGGTCTTGTTGATGATCTCGGCGGTTTCCTCAGGAATTATGTGCCTCTCAGAGTCCATCGTGTGCTTTGAAAGGTCTTCCACATCTACTTCCCTGAAGTGTCCTATACCCATATGGAGAGTAAGGAAGGTTTTGTTTATGTCCTTGAGAATCATTCTGTTGAAGAGCTCCCTGCTGAAGTGCAGGCCTGCTGCCGGAGCTGATACGGCACCTTCGTGCTTCGCGAAGATTGTCTGGAAATTCTCGACATCTTCCTTTGTCACTTCCTTCTTCACCCAATCAGGTACAGGGGTATGTCCGAGTGAGAAGAGGCTCTCCTTGAAGTCCTCATAGCTGCCGTCATAAAGGAAACGGAGGGTGCGTCCTCTTGATGTGGTGTTGTCGATGACCTCGGCTACGAGGCTCTGATCCTCACCGAAGTAAAGCTTGTTTCCGATACGGATCTTTCTCGCAGGATCAACAATCACGTCCCAGAGTCTCTGCTCGCGGTTGAGCTCGCGGAGAAGGAATACTTCAATGTCGGCCTCGGTCTTTTCCTTCTTGCCGTAAAGTCTTGCAGGGAAAACCTTTGTGTCGTTGAGGACGAAAGTGTCACCCTTGCCGAAATAGTCGATGATGTCCTTGAACAGTCTGTGCTCAATCTCGCCTGTGGCCTTGTGCAGAACCATAAGCTTTGCTTCGTCACGCCATCTCGGCGGCTCTTTCGCTATCTTCTCTGCCGGAAGATTGAACTGGAATTGTGAAAGTTTCATATTATAATCGCAAAATTTAAAACTGCAAAATACATTACATTATACGGTTTTTAACTGATTTTGTTTCATCCGCAGCGAAAATTTTGCAGAAAATCAGATTTTAGCTTCTCGAAATACTTCTGCAATAGAAGGATAAGTGTTCAGCAGGTAGGGAGGAAGACTCGATTTCGCGACCCAGGCAGCCTTGGTGATGTCTTCTTCGAGCTGAGGTGTAAGGTCGGTGGGATCGTTGTACAGCATATCGTACCACCAGGTGTGCTTCAGATGCCATATCCCGTCCCTCCTGTAACAGTGGTCGGTGATGCATATCAGTTTTCTGAGCTTAAGGTCGTTGATTCCGGTCTCTTCTTTTACCTCTCTCAGTGCGGTTTCTTCAATCGGTTCACCCGGATCCTGATGCCCTTTAGGCAGGTCCCAGAGCCCGTTTCTGGAGATGAGAAGGTAGTCACCGCGCCTGTTGGAAACGAGGCCTCCTCCGGCGTTGACTTCCTTGAATTCTGCGCAGATGGCACTGTGGGTTCCGTATGTGTCAGGAGTGGGGACGAACACTCGCTGCAGTGAATCCGATGATTCTACCATTTCCACCAAAGTATGGATGTCCCGGCTGTCGCCGATCCTGAACTGCAGGGCGTTAGGGTCGGACAATGCTTCTTCGTCGGGCCGGCATATTATTATGCATCGCTTTTCGAAATATATCTTGTGCATTTGACCTATAATTTTATTATCTTTGCAAGATACGTGCATTCAGCACATTTTTTGTGCCTGCAAATATAGGCAGAAGAAGTGAAATATTATAAAATCTTATTGATATGCATTCAGTAGAGAAAGCTGTGGCCAAGTCTCTGATGGAGATCAAGGCTGTTTTACTTAGACCTGAGAATCCTTTCACCTGGGCTTCAGGATGGAAGTCACCTATTTATTGCGATAACAGAAGAATCCTTTCTTATCCGGAGATCCGTGAGAATGTGTGCCGCTGGATGGCGGATATCATACAGAAGCAGTATCCGGATGTGGAGGTGATTGCCGGCGTGGCGACTGGAGCGATTGCGCACGGTTATCTTGTCGCCCATATTCTCGGCAAGCCTTTCTGTTATGTGAGACCTAAGCCGAAGGATCATGGAACAGGATCGCAGATCGAAGGCATCCTCGAGTCAGGCAAGAAGGTCGTGATAGTTGAAGACCTGATCTCTACAGGAATGAGCAGCCTTGCTGCAAAGAATGCTCTTGTGACTGCCGGAGCGGACGTTATGGGTATGGTGGCTATCTTCTCATATAACTTCCTTCACGCAAGAAAGGCGTTTGAAGATGCTAATGTCGAACTTACTACCTTGTCCAACTATGACACTCTGGTAGAGGTCGCTCACGAGATCGGATACATCAGGGAAGCAGAGATCGAGGTGCTCAAGGAATGGCGCATATCACCTTCAACCTGGAGACAGTAACTTATGGCAGAGTTCAGAAGTAAGAAAGCTACGGTGTCAAAGGCGCCGTATGAGCTTTATATGGCCTTTGTGGATATGCGTAACTTCATCCAGTTCCTTCCTGAGGATAAGAAGGCTGACGTTACCGCTGATTATGACAGTATCCACGCGATGGTCCAGGGCTTCAGCGTCGGTGTACGCGTAAAGGAGAGGATTCCGTATTCGAAGATAGAGTTTCAGGATGACGGTGCTCCTTTCAAGTTTTTCCTTACCTTGCATTTTGATGCCGCTTCCGATCCGTACAAGACCGATTTCCAGATCGTGGTGGATGCGGAGCTCAATTTTATGATGAAGACTCTGCTTGGTGGCAAGATCAAGGATGCCCTGGACAAAGTAGTGGATTCGCTTGTGGCTATGTCTGAGGGAAAGATGCCGGAGGGTTTTGACCCTTCTATGTATCCGGAAGGATTTGACCCGTCAAAGATGAAATTATGATAAACGGATCTTTCAGGAAATATCTTGAAGAGGCGATAGGGAGCGATAATGCCCTTGTCGCTTTTTCTGCTTTTGAAAGCCCTGCATCGACGGCTGTAAGACAGAACCCGTTCAAGAAGGGCAGTTGTCCGGAGGGACGTCCGGTAGCTTGGAATACTTATGGCAGAATACTTCCCGAAAGACCGCAGTTCACATTGGATCCTCATTTCCACGCTGGCGCCTATTATGTCCAGGATTCATCCTCTATGTTCGTGGGATATGCCTTCAGGCAGCTTCTGGAGCGTATTTGCGTGCCGCAGGGACGCCCGCTCAGGGTTCTTGACCTGTGTGCGGCTCCCGGGGGAAAGACCACGGATATGGCGGCATCTCTTCGTGAGGCTTTCGGAGATGCCTTCGTGCTTGTCGCCAATGAGGTTATGAAGGCACGTGCCGGTGTGCTTGCGGACAATGTGGCCATCTGGGGTGATCCGAATGTGATGGTGACATCGGATGATCCTAAGGCTTTCGCGGCGCTGCCTGGTTTCTTTGACATTATAGTTGCCGATGTACCTTGTTCTGGCGAGGGGATGTTCCGAAAGGATGAGGAGGCACAGAGGCAGTGGTCGGAAGATAATGTGGCCTTGTGCGAGGCACGTCAGAGAAGAATCATTGCGGATGTGTGGCCGGCCTTGCGGACGGATGGCATCCTGATATATTCGACCTGCACCTTCAACAGATATGAGAATGACGGGAATGTGCAGTGGATCGCGTCGGAGCTTGGTGCGGAACCTCTTTTCGCCGGCGATGACGCGGATTCTGGCAATGGTGTCATAAAGACTCCATCGGGATATAGTCTTGTCCCGGGACACGTAGAGGGTGAGGGACAGTATTGCAGTGCCCTCAGGAAGACTTCCGAAGTGGAATTTACCGATGTCAGGTCAAAACCGACCAGGCAGGTGAAGGCTGCAGCGGTTCCATCCGATGCGGCAGCAGGTCTTCTTTCGGTGGCTTCCGTATGCCGTCTCAGAGGAGAGACGCTTATCGCCGTGCCTAAGTCGGTATCGTCAGAACTGACTGTGCTTGAGCAAGCGCTGCATATAATCGCAGCCGGCTGTGCTGTCGGCACCTTGAAAGGAAAAGTGCTTGTACCGGATGCTGATCTGGCTCTGTCTGTGATATTTGACAGGTCGGCTTTCCCTGAGGCTGAAGTTGATAGGGAAAAGGCTCTGGCTTATCTTCACAGGGATGCCATAACTTTGCCTGATGCTCCGAAGGGTTATGTTACGATAGTTTATGATGGACTTCCTCTCGGATTCGTGAAGAATCTCGGCAACAGGTGCAACAGCCTGCATCCTCAGAGCCGAAGGATAAGAATGAATATTAAATAATACTCAATGAGAAGATTTATTGTGGCTGCCGCATTCCTGCTTGTGAATGTTGCGGCTTTTGCTCAGACAGATTCGGAAAGATACGAACAGAGATATGATATGCTGGTGTCCAAGCTGGGACCGGCCGGAATCGGTGTCGAGACGGTGCTGAATAATTGGGCTGCAGTGGATTCGACAAATGCAAAGATGCTTTACGCCAAGTTCAGTTATCTGTTCACGAAGGCTCAGACGGCTGAGGTGGTTTCCAAGCCATCGAAGAAATATCTCGGTATGGAGCCCCTGCTTTCTCTCAAGGACAGTCTCGGCAATGATCTCTATTATTATCAGGAGTCTGTCTTTGATGATGAGATATATGGGGAGGCTATGCAGGCTGCCGACAGAGCGATTGCTCTTTGGCCTGACAGGCTCGACTTCAGATTTATGAAGGCGAATGCCTATCTGGCGTACGAGAAGGAAAGTCCTGACATGGCCTTGGCCTATGTCCAGAATCTCATTTCTGAAAACAGCACCCGTAAGTCACCTTGGGTATATGACGGCGCAGAAGTCGGCAAGGAATTCTTCGAGGAAGCAATGCAGGAGTACTGCGTCAGCTTCTATACAATCGGAAGCGGATTGTCACAGGAAGCATTTCTGAAACTTTCTCAGACGCTTTCCAAGCTTTATCCGGACAATACAGACTTCATCAATAATATCGGATCGTATTATCTTCTGAAGAAGGATTACAAGACTGCGGTCAAATATTATGATAAGGTTCTTAAGAAGAAGCCTGATGATTATACTTCTATGCAGAACGGCCTTCTTGCTTCAAGGAGGATGAAGAACATCAAGCTTGAGAAGAAATATCTTGAAATGATCGTGAAATACGGTGCGGAAAAGGACAGCCTCCTCGCCAAAGGAAGACTTGACGCCCTTAACTCCAAATAATGGATGCATCATTCTTCATAGCCGGACGCCTGCGTTTCAAGGGCAATATCGCAGTTCTTTCGATTGCGATAAGTTTCCTTGTGATGATAATCGCCGTGTCGGTGTCTGCCGGATTCAGGCGTGAGCTGAGGGAAGGCATTTCTGAAATTTCCGGCGATCTCAGGATCAGTCCGCCGTCTCTGGCCATACTCGACGAGTCGCTTCCGATTGAGAAGGATGCTGCCTACAGGCCGTATGTAGAGGAGCTGGATTATATATCTCAGATCCGTCCGGTCATCTATAAGGCCGGCATCGTCAAGCACGGCGAGGATATTCATGGCGTGCTTTTCAAGGGTGTAGAAGGTAAGAGTGACAGTGTGGCTCTTTCGGTGTCGATTCCAAGAAGGCTTTCTGAGGTTTCCGGACTGCAGCCTGGTGACAGGATGCTGACCTATTTTGTCGGTGAAGATGTCAGAGTCAGACAGTTCAATGTCACATCCGTCTATGATGCCATGGTGGAGACGGATGACAAGATGGTCGTCTATGCAGATATCTCCGATCTGCAGAGGATCAATGCCTGGGATGAAGGATATGTGTCCTGCGTGGAGATACTTCTTGATGACGATCTGAAGAATGCGGCCGACATTGAGGCTGCCAATGATGAGGTGGGCACGCTCATCAACGCCTATTCGTCCGGGGATGAGGAGTATGTGATATCATCATCAGCTGTTTCACTTTATCCTCAGCTTTTCGATTGGCTCGACCTGATCGATTTCAATGTGCTCTTCATACTGATCCTTATGACCATTGTGGCAGGCTTCAATATGATATCCGGTCTGCTGATAATGCTTTTTGAAAACATATCTACAATCGGTCTTCTGAAGTCTCTGGGCATGACTGACAGAGCCATATCCAAGGTGTTCCTTTCGAGCTCGGCAGTCCTCGTGCTTAAAGGAATGGCTGTCGGTAATATTATTGCTGCAGTACTTTGCATTCTGCAGAATACGACAAAAGTTCTCAAGCTTGATCCTGAGAACTATTTCGTGTCATATGTGCCGGTAAATCTTGACTTCGGAATGATTCTGACAGCAGATGTGCTCTCTTTCGTGATCATTATGCTGCTTCTTCTGATACCTTGCCTTTTCATCTCCAAGGTCGATCCGGCAGAGACGGTAAGGGTCAGATGATCATCTATGATTCCGGACAGATGCTGCAGAATGCGTTGTACAGAGACATTATGCTGTCGATGTATGCGATTGTCTCATAACCTTCAAACTTTCCGAGCTTTACGCTTGGCTCCTGAAGTATCTGATCATCGCGCATCTGAGGTATGATATTGACGATCTCCTCCCAGACGTTCTTGTCTGCCTGGCGTGATTCTGCAAAATTCCTGCAGTCGGCGATACGTCCCTCTCCCGCATTATAAGCAGCGAGAGTGAATTTCACCATTTCCTCTCTTGTCATTCCGCTCTTTACATAGAGCCTCTGAAGCCTTTTAAGGTGATTTGTACCTGCCTTGATGTTCTTCTCCGGATTGAGCAGATCTTCGATGCCATAGTGCTTTGCAGTACGAGGCATCACCTGCATAAGACCTTTTGCACCTCTGTGCGATACTGAGTTGATGGAGAATTTGGATTCCTGATATATTACTGCGGCAAGCATCCTCCAGTCCCATCCGAGCTCGGCGGCATATTTTCTGATGATGTCGTCGTATGGGCTCAGGGTATTGGTGACTACACCTCTGTCGGCACGTTTGTATGGATTGAAAGTGCCTGTGTATGAATCCTTTGTCTTCTTGTAATATTCCAATGCGGTAATGTGGCTTATCCAAGAGTTTACCTGACGGAGCTGTCCTTCCTCCTTTACAATCCACACTGTGCATTCGTCAATGTTGCGGGACATGTTGAGGTTCTGAATGTCCTTGACCTCCTCGTCGTGCATAACGACGATGTCCACCTTGCCTTGTGACAGAGAGTCTAACCAGTTCTCCTTTCTGGAGGCTGAGACTATTCTGACATTACACCTGTTGTCCTTGGCGAATCTGCCCATAAGCTGATAGTTGAAGCCTGTTTCCAAGCCGTGCGATCCGTACATGTCGTCGCATAAGTCAATCGCGCATACTATCTCTTTACCGGAGAAGAAGTCTTCTGAACTCGCTCCGCTGAGAGGCCGGCCGCTTTCTATGACAGGCATCGCGCATATTATCAGCATTGAAATGGCAACGTTTCTTAATCTTCTTTTTCTTTTTTCACTAAATATCATTGTACACTACTTTCTGTGCTACCGACTCCTTGCAACTTGTCGGCCAGAGCCTGCCCCACCGCCTCTCACGGCTCCATTTGCAGCGCCACCTCTCGCGGCACCAGCTCCGTTCGCACTGGTTGATTTCTTACCCGGTTGAACGTAGAACGGCCAGGTTATTCCTATCTTGAATGCTCTCTGCGGTGCAATATATCCCGCTGCAGAGAAATAATCTGCCGATTCGTTCGGCCAGCCCATATTGAGGTTGACCATCTTCAGGAACACCGATACTCTCTTCCACTGTACGTTGACGAAGGCGTCTATGTACGGACAATTTCCGAACTGTTCCTTGTTCTGATTGTGGAACACTCCAAGGACCGGGTTGTATGCGGGCGCATACCATTTTGTCGTGAATGTTCCGTTTGCGCCGATCTGCATAGTCATCGCATTCTTGACCACATCGAATTCTGCGTAATACCTCAGGTTGAGGCCTAGCATCGGCAATGGCATTACATCCTTGTCGGATGACAGCTGGAATGACAATCTATGGTCGAAATGGAACTTCCATAGCTGGAAATCCTTTCTGAGAGAAGCTGTCATCACACTCATAGGCTTCATGTTCTGACGTACGATGCCTAAGGTGTCATAATATATGTTGTTGCCCAGCAAGGCGTAACCGAATGAAGCCGCCAGTTTCCATCTTGGAATCGAGAGAGAAGCTTCCACTTTGGTTGTAGAGATCTTGCTGAAGTCATTGTCCCACTTGAAGTGGTTGGTGAACAGGTGCTGCTGATAATAGTCCGGTTCCTTGAGATTTGTCTCGAAATGAGCCTTGAACTCAAGCGGACTCTGTCTGTCCTTTCGGAAAGGATAGACCTTGAATGTCGCATTGGCGTTGATGCTGAAGTCGTTTACCTCATAGCCGAGGAATGTGTACTTTCCGAATGCATCCCATTCAAGATACTTGTCGTACTGGCCCTGGGCTCCTGCATAGAGGTATGCCGAGTTGAGCAGTACATTGTGGCTTCCCTGAATGTAATCAGCAGGCTTGAAACTGTAATAGTTCGCAAGCTTGTCTCCAATTCCCACATCAAGCTTTGATACGATGCCGTCGCTCTTCCAAGGCTGGAGCCTTATGAAGACGCGGTTCTCGAACTTCATCACCCTCATGGAGTCCTTGCTCTGGGTAGGGTTGATGTAGAATCTGTCGCCGTAGAATTCCCTTCCGAGGGCGTCTGAGATATTGTCTTCATAGGTCTTGCGGAATACTGAATATTCGCTGCTGTGACCGATGAATGCTGTGGTGATGTCAGTCTTGAGGGTGTCTGCTCCCTCAGACTTTGCCGCCAATTCCTCGAGACGGGCCGCTTCACGTTCCTGGTATGCAGCGATGGCTGATGAATCTCCGGTGGCCATAATGCTGTCTCTTTCAGCTATGCGGAGCTTCTCTGCCTTCTTCTCTGCACGGTATTCCTTGTCGAGGAAGGTGAAAGGGATTCTGTAGGTCTGGTCGAGAAAGAGTGTGTTTCTCTTGAGCCTGTTGCTTGCGTCACGCAGATATACCTCTATCTCTCGGGAGTCAACGGTCGTATCTCGTATCCATTTGGTATCGACGACACCTCCGTTCTCGCTCCTTTCGATCCTGTCATAGATGTATCCTGTGTGCATAAGATACTTCTTACCGGTGTAATTTGCAGCCATCACCACCGTCCTGTTGTCGGTATCCTCTCTCTTCAGCATACCGTTTCCGCCGTAGCGGTGGTACTCAAGCAGAATGTTGAGCTCCGGTGTGATGTTCTGGGTAGTACGTATCCTGATGTTTGATTCCTCCTTTTCCTTGTTTGCGAACAGGGTGCCGTAGTAGGCAAGCTCGGTGTAAGGAGTCTTCGTGTTGAACTGCGGAAGATTTTCCGGAGTATATGTATATATCGAATATGGCGTATAGAAGATTGCGTTTTCGATCTCCTGCCTCTTGAAATAGTCGTAGAGCTGTACTGGCGAACCTGCTACTCCGAGCCAGCTTGCATTTACGTCCTGACGGTAGATAGGGTAGTCGTGGAAATTGTAGTTGAATGAAGTGTCAGTCGACTGATCCCTCAGGCTTTCGATGTTGTTGAAGTGTCTGTCGTGGTTCCAGGTCAGGATTCTCTTGTAGTGAAGGGAGTCCGGGAATGCAAATGTCTCGAGGATACGCGGTGTTGCCTTGATCACACTGTCTCTGCGTGACTTGATGCTGTCCTTTATCTCGAGCTTACGGTTGGCGGCTGCTATGAGTGCAGGAAGCTTCTGCTCGGCATCATACTTCTTGCGTTCCTTTCTGGTCAGTGATGCGTACCAGGCGTTGTGCTTTGCAATCGCCACCTCTGTAGAGTCCTTGATATACAGGGAGTCCAGCTTCATAAGCTCCAGAGTGTCACCGGCCATAATCAGAGAATCGCGCACCATAGCCCTTGTTGCGGAATCCTTTACCGCTATGTAATATTTGAAGAAGAAAGGATCCGTTTCCTTGAGCGAATCCGGCACCTTGATGGTGTCGCGGGCTGTGAGGAACAAGGTGTCGATGGCTGCAGAGTCCGCAAGTATGTCTGTGGAGTCCTCGATGATATTTATGGAGTCTGTTACGATGTCCTCTGTGGCTGTCGTGTCGTCCATACGGGTGAGCATGAGAGAATCGGTGAGCCCCCAAAGCCTCACCGCCCTATGCGCGTCAATGCCGAATGACTGTACTGCTGCCAATAGCACGAGCAGCGTCGGCACCCATATTTTTGCCACTGAATTCTTCATAACAAGACGGCAAAGGTACGAAAAAATATTGATTATTCAATACTTATACCTTTTGCGGCCATTTCTTCGATGGCTTTGCCGTGTCCCTGAAGATCTACGTATGCAATGCAATCCTTGAGAAGGTGTACCTTGAATCCTGCCTTCAGGAGGTCTTCGCAGGTGTTGCGGACGCAATACTCGGTAGCGATTCCGCATACATATACGTCAGTAGTGTCGAGAAGCTCGAGCACTTCAGAAAGCGGCTGTCCAGCATTGTTCACGCCTTCGAAGCCGGAGTACTGCTCTGTATTGCGGTCGCATCCTTTATCGAAGGTCAGTTCTTCGCTTGCGTAAGGAACAAGGTCGCTGTGTATTTCGGCACCTCTTGTGCCTGCTACGCAGTGTGCCGGCCAGATTCCGCCCTGCTCCTTGAATGAGGAGTGGTCTGCAGGGTGGTGGTCGCGGATGAAGAGAATCGGGAATGTGTCAAGGATCTCATTGTCCTCACCGCCTTGTCCCTTGGTCTGCGCGTCGATGAAGGCCAATGTCGACTTGACTGCATTTTCTGCATTTTGACAGGCCAGGCTGCCGTCAATGAAGTCATAGAGCATATCTACGACTGCGAGTGCGCTGTTTCTCATATCTTGAAGCTGTTGATTTCTTTGACTAACCTGGTGATGATGTTCATCTTGAGGTTGTAGAGGTCATCTGAGATATCCACTTTGTAATAGTGCGGATTGATCAGACGGCGCTCGCTCGGGCTGAAGTGCATCAGGGTCTCGTTGTAGTAGGCCTTTTTCTGGGCAAGCGTATGGAAAGGGACGCACCTTCTGCCGTTTTCCATAACCTTATGCTGGAGCGGCAGGGCTGTGTATTCTCCCGCCTCGAAGGTCTTGTATTTGTATCTGTCGAATTCGTCGCAGATTGTGAATGTCTCCCCGGCTTCTATCTTCCTGCTGAGCTCGTCTCCGCGAAGACAGGTCACGTCGGCCTTGTAGATCTCGCCTTTGGACGGGTCGTTCTTCATTATCCTGTATGTGATCTGGAAGCCCGGATTGATGAGCTTGATCTTGTCTTCCGAACGCTTGAGCACGGCTTCCCCGCCGATCTGCACGAGCTTGTATACATTGCCGAAGCAAGGAGCGGCCTTGCTTGTGGCAATGGCATCACCCACTCCGTACGAGTCTATGCAGGCTCCCTGACGCTCCAGGTCTGTGATCAGGTATTCGTCCAGGGAGTTTGTGGCGAATATCTTGCATCCGTTCAACCCGTTCTCGTCAAGTATTCTGCGGCATTCCATCGACAGGTATGCGAGGTCTCCGCTGTCAAGCCTGATGCCGTAGCCGGCCCGGTAGCTGTCGTCTATACCGTTCTGCCTGAACGCCTTGATGGCATTGAGGATGCCGCATCGGAGCGTATCGTATGTGTCGATGAGCATGATGAGAGGCTCATCCTTGTGCGTCTTGATATAGGTGTCGAAAGCTTTGTATTCGCCTTCGACGCTGCATCCGAATGATGTGACATAGCTGTGTGCCATTGTTCCGGTTGAGCCGTAGTCGTACATCGTGCCGCAGAGGATGTTGGATGTGGCGCTGCAGCCGGCGATGATGGCTGCCTTTGCTCCGTATGTGGCTGCCCAAGGACCATGAGCTCTTCTTGAACCGAATTCGCTGACCGGACGGTTTGTGGCACGGCAGACTCTTGACGCCTTTGTCGCTACAGCCATCTGATGGTTCATGATGCAGAGCATCGGAGTCTCGAGCACCTGTGCCTCGATAAGCGGTCCTTCGACTATTATTATCGGCTGGTTAGGGAAGGCTATCTCTCCTTCACGCATAGCATATACGGTTCCGGTGAATCTCATTTCAGAGAGGTATCCTCTGAATTCGCGATATTCCTCGCCTGGAAGGAATTTCTCAAAAAAGGCAGGATCCATGTTTCCGAGGTTTTCTATCATCTCTATTACCTCGTCTGTGCCGCTGACTACAGCCCAGTTATTGTTCTCCGGGGCTTTTCTGTAGAACATATTGAATACAGCGTGCTGCTCTTTCATCCCGCTGTCGTAGAAGGACTTTCCCATAGTGTATTGGTACTTGTCCGAACAGTATGCGAAGTTTAGCATTTTGAAACTGTGTTTAAATCATACAAATGTAAGTTTTTTCTCCGAACAATTTCTTAAATTCGCATTTTATTTAAGCACTTTCTGAATCTATCTTACGCGTGATGAAGGAATTATACGGATTATATAAGGAATATACGGGCTTTGAGCCTGATGAGATGGTGCCTTTGACCGGTTCTGGCAGCAACAGGAGGTATGCCAGATTGTCCGGAAAGGGTGGCACATATATAGGCGTGGTCGGGACGGACGAGCTTGAGAACAAGGCTTTTCTGGCCATCGCAGGTCATTTCCGATCAAAGGGAATACATGTGCCCGAGGTGCTGGCATCAAGCGGGATGGCGTACCTTCAGCAGGATCTGGGAGATATGCTCCTGTCGGATCTGGTGGCCCGTGCGTGGGATGAAGGAGGTATATCGATGGATTCCCCTCTTGTCCCGCTTCTGTGCAGGACAATGGAGATGCTTCCGAAAATACAGTTCGATGGAGCGGCCGGATTTGATTTTTCTGTCTGCTATCCGCAGCCTTGCTTTGACAGAAGGATGATCATGTTTGATCTGAATTATTTCAAGTATTGTTTCCTTAAGCCTTCCGGTCTCGAGTTCAACGAGGTGAGTCTCCAGAATGATTTCGAAAGACTGGCTGATGATCTTCTGAAGGACGACAGCGATACATTCCTTTATCGTGACTTCAATGCCAGGAATGTAATGGTGCTTGGAGATGAGCCGTATTTCATTGACTTCCAGGGAGGACGCAGGGGGCCTGTGCATTATGACGTAGCCTCATTCGTGTGGCAGGCAAGGGCACGTTATCCGCAGTGGCTGAAGGAAAAGATGCTGGAGAGCTATATCTCCGCCCTTGGACGATATATTGAAGTCGACAAGTCTGTCTTTGATGAAAGGCTGCGGCTTTTCGTGCTTTTCAGGACACTTCAGGTCTTGGGTGCTTATGGATTCAGAGGACTGGTTGAGGGAAAGGCTCAGTTTGTCGTGAGCATACCTCCTGCAATCGAGGGACTGAAGGAACTGCTTTCTGTTCCATTCGATTCCTACCCGTACCTGAATGAAGTGCTTGGCAGGATGGCTGATATGCCCAAGTTTTCTGTGCCGGCTTCGGACGGAAGACTACATGTGAAGGTGATGAGTTTCTCTTATAGAACAGGCCTGCCTCAGGATCTGTCCGGAAACGGTGGAGGATATCTCTTTGACTGCCGTTCGATACACAATCCCGGCAGGTATGAACCATATAAGAAGCTTACCGGAAGAGATGAGCCTGTAATCCGTTTTCTTGAGGATGATGGAGAGGTCCAGGGCTATCTGGAACACGTATATGCGATCATAGACCCTCACATCGAGACATACCTAAGACGTGGATTCACGGACCTTATGGCTGGTTTCGGCTGCACAGGTGGACAGCATCGCTCTGTTTATTGCGCCGAGCATCTCGCCCGTCATATAGCCGATAAATATCCGGATGTTTCTGTCCGGCTGATTCATAGGGAACAGAATATAGATGTAAAGCTTTGATATGAAAGGGCTTGTTTTCGCTGCGGGGCTCGGTACCCGTCTTAAACCTCTGACCGATATGATGCCCAAGGCCTTGGTGCCTGTGGGTGGAAAGCCTCTGATCGAGCATGTGTCCGTAAAATTGAGGGATGCCGGTGTTGAGGAGGCAGTGGTGAATGTCCATCATTTTGCCGATATGGTGGAGAAATGGGTTGATCAGCAGGATATTATGCCTATGCATATATCGGATGAAAGGGATATTCTGCTGGAGACCGGCGGCGGGGTGCTGCATGCCCGTAAGCTGCTGGAAGGATGCGGACGTTTCCTGGTGCACAATGTGGACATACTTTCCGATCTGGATATCGTATGGTTCGAGTCCTGCGTAAAAGATGAGGCTGTGGCTACATTGCTGGTAAGTGACAGGAATACATCCCGTTATCTGCTCTTTGACCGTGAAACTATGCGTCTGAAGGGATGGACTAATGTGAATACTGGCGAAGTGCGTTCACCATATTCCGATATTGTGCCGTCGGATTGTCTTAAGCTGGCTTTTTCGGGGATACATATTATGTCGGACAGGATATTTGATATTCTGCAGGACTATGCGGACAGAAGGGGATTGTGCGATGGCGATTGTGCGCCCCGTTTCCCGATAATGGATTTCTATCTGTCTGTGTGTGAGGAGTATCCGGTGTATGGAGTCAAGGCTGAGAGGCTGAGCCTTATCGATGTCGGAAAGCTTGATGCGGTGGAGGAGGCGGAGGGCTTTCTTGACAATATCCGATCTCTTGAAATGGCGGGAGAGTGAGATGGGAGTGATAATTTAAAATGTAAAAAGATATGAAGTTTTTGGGTAATGTTCTGTGGCTTGTGCTCGGCGGATTTATCGTGAGCCTGTATTATTTCATCGTAGGACTGCTGTTCTGCATCACCATCATCGGCATTCCTTTCGGAGCACAGCTGATAAAGATGGCAGGGTTTGCGCTCTGGCCCTTCGGTCGTAATGTGATGCCTGACACGAATGACGGCGGCTGTCTTGCCATCGTAATGAATGTGATCTGGATACTTGTGGGTGGAATCGAAATAGCTATGCTTCACCTCCTCTTCGGAGTCGGCTTATGCATAACCGTCATAGGTATTCCTTTCGGCCTTCAGCACTTCAAGATGGCGCTTCTGGCTCTTATGCCTTTCGGAAAAAAGATCAGCTGATCCGCCTTTAGATAGAAAGCGGATCAACCTTGTCGCAGTTGCCCATCCTGGTATCCTTGACCGGGATGGCTCTTATTATGACTATTGCACTTGCCAGTATAAGGATGCACAATACGAAGATCGCGGCATACTTCCATGGAGAGAGTATGTCCATGAATGAATCTGCATCTTCGAATTTCGGAATCCTGCTGAAGATGGTAGCAAAAGTATTGTTCACGCAGTGCATGAGCATTGTGAGCTTGAGTGATCCTGTCCTGTAATATACGTAGCCGAAAAGCAGACCAAGTATGAATGCAGGAATCGCCTGCCAAGGATTGAGGTGCAGAACGGCAAAGAAAAGGGCCGATACGCAGATTGCTCCTGCAGGGCTCATTTTGTTCATCAATCCCCTGAGTACCAATCCTCTGCATAGCCACTCCTCGAAAAGAGGGGCAAATATCGATACGGAGATCAGGGATGCCCAGAGTGGTCCGTTTGTGATTGACTTCAAGGCGTTCTCAAGTACTTCAGGCATATCCGGAAGCAGTGAGCTGATGGGCTCTGCTACGAATGCTGCTGCTATGGTGGCGAATGATACGGTCAATGCTATGATCAGGCCTCCCTTGCTTCCGAAGTTATTGCTGTCGAGAGCATAGCCGGTGTCGAAGAGTTCATTCCTTCTGCTCTTCGACGATGCGTAAAGGAGTGGCGGAATGAATGATACGGGATATGAGATCAGCATGCTATATGATTGAACTGCCTCGGATGGCCCCATTGCAAGTATGAAAAGTCCGCTCAGAATACTGCCAAGTAGCGATCCTATAATGAACAGAAAGAAAAGCATGGCCATTCCTCCCATTCCGGGAAGATAGTGTGCGTAATTGGTGAAAAGCTCGTACGAAGCTCTTCCCTGGTGTCTTTTGAAAAATCCCATATTGTCGATGTTGCTGGTGTCCCCGATCGGATCGGGGATGTGGTTATCTGTAAAGCGGTGTAGGGTAGATTCCCTTGTCTGCGAATTCCTGGAATTTAGCTACTACTCCCGGACGGTCTTCCTTGAATGTTACGCCGAACCAACGTGAAGGTGTTGAAAGAAGTTCACATCTTCCTGCGTCTTTCTTGATGATGCTGTCGATGGCGTACGGAATATAGAATTCAGCCTTGAGCTCATTGATGTTTTTCTCGAGGAACTGTGTGAATATTTCTTCGCTCTTATCAAAGTAGTCAGGAGTGAATCCCCACATGTTCATAGAGCAAAGAGCCTTAGGAGCAAGCTCCACCGTCTCGCCTGTCACATTGTTCTCTCCGTGGATCTTGCCGTCCTGATCCATCTGGATCTTATGATGCTCGACAACATCTGTCAGGAAGCCGGTGCTGTCTGCTGTGCCGATTCCTCGTGATACTCCTCCCGATTCAGAAAGGGTGTTGTCAAGCTCGAAGCCTACAAGAGCATATTCACCTGTAGTGTTTTCGTGAGCCCTCAGCCAGTCTCCGATGATCTGGAAGGATTCTTTTCCGTAATAATCGTCACCGTTGATCACTGCAAATGGCTCCTGTATAGTGCCCTTGCCCATAAGGACAGCGTGTGCCGTGCCCCAAGGCTTCTCACGGTCAGGATTGAGGGAGAACTGGGACGGAATCTTGTGGAGCTCCTGAGTCACGAACTGGAATTCAAGAGGCTCTCCGTCAATACATCTTACATTGCTGTATTTCTCCCTGACGAGGGCTTCCATCTGCTCGCGGAAATATTCGCGTACTATATAGACTACTTTGCCAAAGCCTGCCTGAACAGCATCATAGATCGAATAATCGATGATTGTTTCCCCGTTGGGACCGAGACCGTCCATCTGTTTGAGTCCGCCGTAGCGGCTGCCCATACCGGCGGCAAGAACAAGTAATGTTGGTTTCATATTTTATGCTTTTAAATGATAATTTTGTCAAAAATAGCTATTTTTGTCGATATATTTACATTAACCGATCGATATTTTGGAAAAGATAAGGGACATATTCAGGGGAGAACATAGGAAGTTCGCCTGGTTCGTGGTTGTCAGCACCGCGGTGTTTATGGCATCCTGGCTTGTAGGCCCCGGTACTACGGTAATCCATTGGATTCAGGCCAGAAGAGAGATTGCAGCTCAGGAGAGGCAGATGGAGAAATACAGAAGCGAAATAGAGAATATGGACAGGAATATCGAAGAACTCAAGACCAATCGTGACTCATTAGAAAAATTCGCCAGAGAGCAGTTCGGTTTTGCTGTCCCTGGCGAAGATGTCTATATCGTTGAAGATTAGATTCTTGTGATTGCCGGTCCGAACGGCAGTCTTTTTAGAATCCTGTGTAAGTCCATGGGGTGATAGCCCTGAGCTCTTCCTTTATTGATTCTGATACTTCGAGCGTCTCGATGAAATCTGCGATGACCTCGTGATTGATGCCCGCACCTGTACGTGTAAGCGCTTTGAGCGTTTCGTAAGGGTTCGGGTAATTTT
>JAEIGA010004771.1_pt1 | contig 20908 bp, 18 predicted proteins | sample 9270691 | NCBI WGS metagenome assembly JAEIGA01 (sample SAMN17057246, study PRJNA624740) | gut metagenome | biome: biome; isolation source: fecal sample | host: Bos grunniens | place: China: Xizang | collected 2019 | reverse complement strand
TCCATAATGGCGTGAATTAAAACGTCCGCATCAGAATGACCGAGCAATCCAGCCTCGTACTCAATTTCGACTCCTCCGAGAATCAGCGACCGTCCTTCTTCAAATTTATGAACGTCATAACCGTGTCCTATAAAAAATTCAGACATATAAAAACTTATAATATCACGAGATATTATATTTCCCCTTTTCTATCAAATACTCCGCCAAAGCAATATCCTCGGCTACGGTTATTTTTATGTTCCAAGGTGAGGTTTCGGAACAAAAAGGCTTAATCCCCGCATTTTCGAGAAGCATATTATCGTCAGTCAACAATTCAAGGGGCTTATCCCATTTATTCAAAGCCTCGCTGTATAATTCATAAAGAAAGCCTTGAGGAGTTTGTACGCTTCGTAGAGCATCCCTGGAAACGGTTTCGCATATTTTGCCTTCATCGCTCACCCTTTTCAAGGTGTCGGTAACTCTGACTGAAGCAGTTGCGGCGCCATACCTTTCGGTATCTCTTATCACACGCTCGACGTCCTCTTCCGATACAAGACACCTTGCGGCATCGTGTATCAGAACTATTGATTTCTTGTTTTTTTCAACTGCGGCAAAGCCTGCGGCTGCGCTTTCTGCTCTGCATTTTCCCCCGACAACGATTGATGTAACCTTTTTAAAGTCGCAAAGCTCGTCTTTTACAAACTCAAGCTCATCCCTTTTTGCCACAACGATAATATCGTCTATTGCCGCACATTTTTCAAAAACAAAAACGGCTCTTTTGATAACGCTCTCACCGAGAATTTTTATACACTGCTTGGTTATGGCAGACTTCATTCTGCTTCCGCTTCCGCCTGCCAAAACAATCGCAGTAACGTAAAAGTTTTTATTTTCGGTCATAATATTTCACTTTCTGTAATACACAAAATGCACCGTAATAGTTCTCTCTACGCCACCATTCAAAACATCGGGTCCCTTTATTACCACTCCATCACCACTCATAAGGTAGCTTGCATCAAGGTCCTTTACGTAGCAGGCGAAAACACGCTCTCCCGACGAATCCACGATAAACTCGTCACCGTGTACGCACATAGCGCCGCCCCTACCGATTACGTCCTCGTTCCCGTTTCTGTTCTCGGTCACGTATTTTACAGGCTGACCGTGAAGCTCCTTTGCTCTCTCAAGCCTGAAAGAGTAACTATCGGTTTTCTTTCCTTTACCGAAAAGCTTTGCAAAAAACGACATAACAGTCCTCCGTTTCCTCTTACAAGTATTTTACCACATTATTCGTCGGAATGGAAGAGCTTTTACTACTTTTTAGCCAACTTTTTTTAAAATTGCCTCATTCTTACTAAAAAACTTAAAAAATTGTGAATTTTTTTAAAATTTCCTATTGACAAGTGCTATTACGTGTATTATAATATAGGCATAGTGGGTCGAAGTGGATTAAAGTGTAGCATTTTCCCACAAACTTTAACCATCCGAACAGTAAAATCCCACTAAATCAGCATTTTAACCGAAAGGAGGGTGAAAATGTCTTTCGTTGGTTCTTACACACATTCACTTGACGCAAAGAAGCGAGTATTTATTCCGGCTAAATTCCGTGAAGAGCTGGGCGAAGAATTTTATATCACCCGAAAATTTGAGCCTTATCTTTCGGTTTACACTGCAGATGATTGGGCGCAATACGTTGATTTAATTTCCACCCTTCCCGAATCGGATGCACTTGTGCTTCAGGAATACTTGCTTTCCAATGCACAAAAATGCACCCCTGATTCAAGCGGAAGAATAATAATTGACGAAAAGCTTGCGCAGCACGCAAAAATCACTAAATCTATTGTTTTTGCCGGTACCGGCAAACAAATAAAAATCTGGGCAGAGGAAATCTGGAACGAGCGGGAAAGCAACCGCAACCTCGAAGAAATTCGGGAGCTTATGCGCCGTTACGGTCTTTAATGAACTTTGTGAAAGGAGTTATGAGAAAATATGCCTTCTATTCCCTTTTCTCACGTTTCTGTACTCCTAAACGAATGCATTGAAGCGCTTGATATAAAAGACGGTTATACCTACGTTGACTGCACCACAGGCGGTGGCGGACATTCTCTTGAAATTGCTAAAAGACTCGGACCATCTTCAAGACTTATTTGCTTTGACAGAGACGATAACGCAATAGCAGCCGCAAAGGAAAGACTAAAGGATTATCTTGATAAAATAACCTTTATAAACGATAATTTTTCCGAGCTTGACAGAGTTCTTACGGAAATGAACGTAGAGAACCTTGGGGGTGTTCTTGCAGATTTAGGCTGTAGCTCACACCAGTTTGACTGTCCGGAGCGAGGATTCAGCTATTCTCACAACGCAAGGCTTGATATGAGAATGCAGACTGATGCTCCCCTATCCGCATACAACGTTGTAAACGAATACTCCGAAGCAGAGCTCAAACGAATAATATACGAATACGGCGAGGAGAGATTTGCTCCGAGAATAGCATCAGCGATTGTAAAATTCAGAAGCGAGAAGCCTATCGAAACAACCTTTGAGCTTTCGGATATTATAAAGAGCGCAATTCCCGCCGCCTGCCGCAACGACGGCCCACACCCCGCAAAAAGAACCTTCCAGGCTATAAGGATAGAGGTTAACGCCGAATTAGATACCATAAAGCCTATGATAATTGCCGCCGCCAACCACTTGTGCGAAGGTGGCAGAATAGCCGTAATTTCATTCCATTCTCTTGAGGACAGGCTCGTCAAGCTGTCGTACAGAGAACTTGCTCAGGGTTGCACCTGTCCCAAGGATTTCCCTATCTGCGTATGCGGAAAAAAGCCTCTTATTATGGAGGTAAGCAAAAAACCAATTCTTCCGTCTGCTGAAGAATTAGAAATTAACCCCCGCTCCAGGAGCGCAAAGCTCAGAGTGGCAAAGAAGATATAAAAACTGATTTAAGGAGACACCGAGATGAACAATTCAATGACTTACGAAGAACTTTATTCCTCTATGGTAAAAAAATTCACCGTTGAAAAGAACAACGTTGATTATAAACTCGGCGATTATATGCTTATGAAGGCAAGGGCAAAAAACAGCTCTACCGAAGCAAAGGTTGAAGCTCCTGCCACAACATCAAATCTTCCAGTGAAAATAAATCGCAATACAGACACCAAGGCTTTGTCTACGATTATTTCCTACGTGAACGAAAAGCTTACGGTTAAAGAGGCTCCTGTACGCGATAAAACTATACGTTCCTTCCCCCTTCGCACATCTATTACGGCCTTTTGCTCCGCTATAGTTGTTTGCGCTCTCGTTATTTCCTCCGCTGTTTTCGGAATAAACACCTCGGAGAGCTACGATAACACCGTGAAGGTTGAGGAAAGCTCCGAAGTTGAAATAACTGACACAGAGGATTTAACTGTAAACATCGCTTTTGAAGAATAAAGCCAAATCTTTCATAAAATTAAAGACTCCGTAATAGGATATAGTGAGTTCTTCACATATTCTGTTACGGAGTTTTCTTATGCCAAAAAGCCTTTTATCAAACAGTGAAATCCTATTTATAACCAGAGGCAGGATTATAAAAATATGCGTTGCCTTCGGCTTGTTTTTATGTTTTCTTTTATATAATCTTCTGTCATTACAGTTTGTAAATTACGCCTACTACCAGGAAAAGGTTTACGACCAGATAACAACAAGCTCTGCTATGAAGGCTAAAAGAGGCACTATTTACGATGCGAACATGAACGTATTGGCTACGGACAAAACCGTTTGGCGCATTTTCGTATCCTCAAGAGATATAAAAAAAGCAGAAAAGCTCGACGAAAAAAATTATACCGAAGCAATAAGCCTTGGGCTTTCCGAAATTCTCGGCATAAGCTACGAGGAGCTTTTTAAAAAAATCAGCAACTCAAACGTTCTTGATGTAACGGTAAAAAAGGTAGCAAGTGAGGAAGAGTACGAAAAGGTTCTTGAATTCATAGAAAAGGAATCCCTGGAAGGGTGCGTTTTCACAGAAGCGCAGACATCAAGGTATTACCCGGAGGGAACTCTCGCCGCTCATGCCCTCGGCTTTGTAGGAAGTGATTTACAGGGACTTTACGGTCTCGAATATTCATATAACAGCACTCTGTCCGGGAAAGACGGGTATTACCTTTATGCGAAGGATGCAAACGGGAACACTCTGCCTACGGAATATTCAACCTATATCCCCCCAACCGATGGTTGTGATATAGTAACAACACTTGATTCATATATTCAAAAGGAGCTTGAGGGACAGCTTGAGTCAGTCAGGATAAACCACGGCGTAAACAACCGTGTTACAGGAATAGTCATGGATACAAAGACAGGCGCTGTATTGGGTATGGCAACCACAAGCCCCTTTGACCCCAATTCTCCATATACTCTTGATAGCCTGTCAGAGGCAAAGCTTTCAGCATCCGGGTACGTGGCAGGAAGCGATGAATATAAAGCTTACAAAAAAGAGCTTCTTGAGCAAATGTGGGCAAATAAGGCTATAAGTGAAACCTACGAGCCGGGATCTACATTTAAAATAGTTACCGTAGCCGCCGCCCTCGACGCAGGAGCTGCGAAAACCACCGACACCTTCTCCTGCCACGGTTATCTCACCGTTGGCGGTTGGAGAATTAAATGTCATAAGGTGAAAGGACACGGCTCGGGCTTTTCTTTGAGCTACGGTCTTCAGATGTCATGCAACCCTGCGATAATGACTATTGCGGAGAGGCTTGGAGCCGAGCGCTTTTACAATTACGTCAAAGCTTTTGGTTATTTTGAAAAAACAGGCATAGACCTTCCGAGCGAAGCGTCAACAATTTTCCACAAACCCGAAAATATAGGCACAACTGAGCTTGCCACCGCTTCCTTCGGACAGAGATTTAAGGTTTCTGTAATAAGGCAGCTTACCTCGCTTTCTGCAGTGGCTAACGGGGGTAATTTAGTGACACCGTATCTTGTAAAGAAAGTTATAGACTCCGAGGGAAATATACTTTCTTATCGGGATACCGAAATTAAAAGGCAGGTTGTTTCCGAAAAAATTGCTGATACAGTGGCTTCTATTTTAGAAGAGGGAGTAAGCGGTGAAGGCGGGGCAAAAAACGCAAGGGTCGATGGATACAAAGTAGCGGCGAAAACCGGTACATCCCAAAAATTTGACGTCCTTGATGAAAACGGAAATTCCTATTTAAGGATAGGCTCAACATATGCTTTTTCCATATCCGAGGACGGCGGCGTTGCGGTTATTATTGTTGTTGACGAGCCTACATCGTCTGTGAAATACGGAAGCGTTGTTGCTGCGCCTTACGTCTCTGCATTTCTCGGAAAGGCTCTTCCCTATCTCGGTTATCACTCGCAAAACACAAGTGAATATGTTACGGTTGGCAATTATGTAGGAATGAAAACCGCAGCTGCTATAAAAAAGCTTAAGGAAGATAATATAAAATACGAGATTATAGGAGATGGGGACACGGTTATTTCGCAAACCCCCGCCGCAGGCGATAAAATATCGCCGGATTCAAAGGTGCTGCTTTACACAACCGAGGGCGGTATTCGCTACATAGAGGTTCCAGACGTTTTGGGGATGGAGGCATCTGCGGCGAACGAAATGCTAACAAATGCAGGATTCAGGTTGCAATTTTCGGGAATAACCTCAAACTATGGCGGAGCTACTGTTGTTAGTCAATCACTTACCCCCGGAGCGGTAGTTCCTACGAACTCTCTTATAACTTTAGAAATTATATATATGGATTTTGAGGATTAAAATATGAAATTAAAAGAACTCTTAGACTGTGAAAATTCAAAAATCCCACACTCACTTTTAAGCCGAGATATAAATGTAATAGAAAGAAACGAGGATAGTGCGAATGAAGAAACTCTGTTTTTCTATCTTAAAAAGAAAAACGAAAATTCAGAACGGATAAAAAGCATTATATCAAAAAAGCCACTTGCGATAGTCACTGAGGATAAAGAAATCTTCAAAGGCACAAAAATCCCCGTGATAGAGGTAAAAAACGCAAGAGAATCCTATTCAATCGCTTATTCAAACTTCTGCAAAATAGATTACGAAAATTTGAAATTTATAGGAATCACAGGCACGAACGGAAAAACAACAACTGCTACAATGCTGAAAGCTATCCTTGAGAACAACGGAAAAAAATGCGGATTTATAGGTACAGGGAAGATTTTGTCAAAAAACAGGCTCTTATCCGACAAGGATTATTCTATGACCTCCCCCGATCCCGAGGTGCTATATCCTGTAATAAAAGAAATGGAAAGGGACGAATGCGAATTTATCATTATGGAGGTTTCAAGTCACGCCTTGGCTTTAGACAAAACATCGCCTATTCCTTTTGACGTGGGTATATTCACAGGGCTCTCCTCGGAGCATATGGATTTTCATAATAATATGGATAATTATTTTTTGGCAAAAGAAAAGCTCATATCAAAAGCTAAATGCGGAATAATAAATATTGACGACGAAAAAGGTTTAGAGTTATACAAAAAATACCGTGAAAAGTCCGTAGGAGTCAGCATAAAATCCGTCGCCGACGTCACTGCTATTGATATAAAAGCCGAGGATTTTTTCGGTAGCAGATACATCTATAAAACGAATAAATTTCTCACCCCTATATCCCTTAATATTCCGGGCATATATAATATATATAATTCAATGCTTGCAGTAAGCGCAGCAATCCACCTCGGAACTTTACCCTGCAAGTGCAAGGAGGGGCTTAAGGAACTGTCTACTATAGAGGGAAGATTCGAAAAAATTGTCGACAGTATCACAGTCATCATAGACTATGCCCATACGCCATTTGCATTAGAAAACTTGTTAAAAACTGTAAATCATGGCAAAAATACAGAGCAGAAAATCATATTAGTATTTGGCTGCGGTGGAGAAAGAGACAAAGAAAAAAGGCCCATAATGGCATCCGTGGCCGAAAAGTATTGCGACAAAATAATAGTCACTCAAGACAACTCAAGAAACGAATCTCTCTTTGAAATTATAAGGGATATTACCGCAGGGTTCAAAACGCAAAAATACGGAATCATATCGAACAGAGCGGTTGCTATAAGGCACGCCGTTGAAAGCGCAAACGACTCAGACATCGTTATAATCGCCGGCAAAGGGCACGAGCGGTATATTCTTGATACAGGCGGATATAAGGTGTTCGACGAAAAGGCAATAATAACCGACGCGCTATCAAAAAGGAGAAGGTTAAAGAAAAACTATGAGAATAAAGCTTGATATCCCTTTTTCGCTTTCAAAAATTAAAAGAGCTCTCGGAGCTAAAGTATCAGAATCCGACGAAAACGTAATTATCGACTGTATATGTACTGATACAAGACAAATCGGGGTTGGCGATTTATTTTTTGCGCTCCCCGGTGAGAATTTTGACGGTGAAGATTTTATCGAAGAGGCCATTTCGAAGGGGGCTTTTACAGTATCGGCAAAAAGCGGACTCGCTGACGTTTTAGTAAAGGATTGTATTAAGGCCCTTTTATCTCTCGCCTACGAATACAAAAAGCAACTTCCCATAAAAAGAACCGTTGTAATAACCGGCAGCGTGGGTAAAACCACGACAAAGGAGCTTTTACATCAGCTAACAAAGAGGAAATACAAAACTCACGCGACAGTCGGCAACCTCAACAATATGATAGGTGTTCCCTTTACCGTTCTCTCAGCGCCCTATGATACAGAGATATTAATCATAGAGGCGGGAATGAACCACAAGGGAGAATTGAAGGAAATTTCCCTCTCGGTAAAACCAGACATTGCCATAATTACAAAAATAGGAACATCTCATATAGGAAATTTCGGCAGCAGAAAATTGATAGCAGAAGCAAAAACGGAAATTACCTATAATATGAACCCTTTTACCAAAAGGGTTATAATTCCCTACGGCGAGCCTCTGCTTGACGGTATTACTACCAAAAAAACCGTGTCAACAATTGATAGCGGCGCAGATTTTTTGTTCACACAACTACAACGCGACAGTTTTAAATTATTAAGCCAAAAATACCGCTCTGATGATATAAGAATTTCTCTTGACGCCTCCCACCTTACAGAATGCCTCGCTTTTGCGCTGGCAACTTGCGAGGAGCTTGATTTTACGGAAGAGGAAATTCTCGATGCCATAAAAGGATTACAGAAAACAAACAACTCAGCTAAAACATATGAAATCGATGGCATTACATTGATAGACGACTCCTACAATTCTTCCTTGGAGTCGGTAAGAGCAGCGCTCGAAACCTTATGCGTGACGGAGGGTAAGGCTAAATGCGTCTGTATCGGAGATATTCTTGAGCTTGGCACTCATACAGAAAGGATACATCGAAAAATCGGAGAACTATGCCACTGCTATGGACTCGACAAGATATACACCTTTGGGGTGTATTCGGAATTTGTAGCAAAAGGCGCCGCAGATGCCGGGTTTCCAAATAAAAAAATATACAAAAACAGTGATATCACAAGACCCGAAATTACTGCCAAGCAAATCAAAGATACGGCTATGCCGGGAGACGTTGTGCTATTTAAAGGCTCACACAAATTAAATCTTACGAGGATATGCGAAATTCTTTTAGCCACCCCATAACACACGATAAGGAAATGATAAAATGCAGGAGCACACCTTTTTAACATACGTATTAATTTTTCTCTTTACACTGCTCTCTTCCGCCCTCTGTTTGTCAAAGCTGATTCCTTTCTTAAGAGAGAGGGCTAAGCAACCGATATACGAGGAAGGCCCTCGGTGGCATCTGAAGAAAGCGGGCACACCTACTATGGGTGGAGTTGGTTTTGTTTTACCGGTGTCGTTAATCCTTCTGATATTCTCCGCAGTACTCTACTTTACTGGTGAAAAATATTTTTCTAAATCCCTCGCAATAACCTCAACCTTCGCCCTTTTAAACTCAGCTATCGGAATTTTCGACGATTTAACTAAGCTAAAAAGAAAAGAAAACGCAGGGCTTTCGCCAAGTCAAAAAATCTTCCTTCAGTCTCTTTTAGCTTTAGGGCTTCTTTTAGCAAGAAAATTTATACTTTTTGAATCAAGCGTAATTTATTTCAGCTTCGGCGCCTTTGACCTGGGCGCATTATACTATCCATTGTCATTCATCGCAATTCTTGGAACGATAAACTGTGCAAATCTTACAGACGGTATAGACGGTCTTGCTTCGGGTGTTGCTTTTGCAATAGGTGTTGCCTTGTTTTACATTTCGGCATTTACCAATACCGAGGTGGCGGCAGTTTCAGCTGCCCTCATAGGTGCATCCGTTGGATTCCTTATTTTTAATCTGCACCCCGCAAAAATCTTTATGGGTGATACAGGCTCCCTTTTCTTCGGCGCTATTACCGTAGGATGCGCCTTTTCTCTCGGAAACCCTCTGATTATTGCTTTTGTTGGAATTGTTTACCTTATAGAGGGATTCTCGGTAATCTTACAGGTAACGTTCTTCAAGCTTACGAAAAAGCGTATTTTTAAAATGGCTCCCATTCACCATCATTTTGAAAAGTGCGGCTGGAGCGAAAATAAAATCGTTTTATCCGCAATTTTTCTGACTCTTATAGTTTCTCTTTTCGCTTTTGCGATTTTCGTCTAAAATATGCCGAAGGAAGCTTGTTTTATGAATTTAAAATCACTAAAAAGTAAATTCATGTTTTTGGAAAGGCGCGGCAAAGTCGATTTGATATTTCTATCTCTTGTCATATCGCTTGCAATTTTCGGAACATTGATGGTTTTCAGCGCAGGCTACGCATATGCTGAATTCAGGTATGACGACGGCAATTTCTTTATAAAACGTCAGATGATATGGGTTGCCGTCGGCGTTGCCGTTATGATAATTGCATCTCATATAAAGCCCGAAACCTACAAAATCCTATCACCTTTTTTATATATTCTGACCCTTATTTTGCTGATTCTCGTACTTGTTATAGGATTTGTAGGAAACGGGGCGCAAAGGTGGATATCCATAGGGCCTCTTACCATTCAACCCTCGGAAATTGCAAAAATGACTATGGTTATGATGCTTGCCTATTATTTTTCGAGAAATGAGGAAAAAGCGCTTGACAAGAAAAGCAAAGGCAACGTATTTGTTTTTGGAACACTGATACCCGGTCTTATAATGTTAGTGCCTATAATCCTTGTAATGATTCAAAAGCACTTGTCTTGCATTATTATCCTCGGGCTTATCGGACTTCTTGTAATCATAGCTTCGGGGATAAACACGAAGTACATATCAGCTTTCACTGCCCTCGGTGGTGTCGGCGTTCTTTGTATCGCACTGTTTACGGACTATACAAAAGACAGAATAACCGTATGGCAGGACCCCGAGAGCTATAAGCTTACAGGCGGCTGGCAGACTCTGCAAGGGCTTATGGCAATCGGCTCGGGAGGGCTTTTCGGCCTTGGCTTTGGTAAAAGCTTACTTAAATACTGCTACGTATCAGAGCCTGCTAATGATATGATTTTTGCAATTCTGTGCGAAGAATTAGGTCTTGTCGGAGCTGTTTTTGTCCTATTCTTATTCTCATTCCTCGTAATTCGTGGCTACACAATAGCTTTGCGCGCTGAAAACACCTTCGAGCGACTTGTGATATTCGGAATATGTACCAAGATAGCCGTTCAGGTGCTTTTAAACGTAGCGGTTGTAACGAACACCATTCCGAATACCGGAATTTCTCTGCCGTTTTTCAGTTATGGCGGCTCATCTTTGATAATGCTATTCTTTGAAATGGGTATGATACTATCCTTTTCAAGGAGGGCTAAAATTTCAAAGTAAAAATAAGACATATAAGAGAATGAGATTTCACATAATATAATACAGGTGAATGAATTTTAATCTCATCAAAAACAGAGAGGTTATAATGAACGTAATATTTTGCGGCGGCGGAACATCGGGGCACGTAACTCCGGCGATTGCCATAGCAGAACAGATGCTAAAGAGTCGTAAGGATATAAAGATAGCATTTATCGGCAGGCTCGGGGGCGGAGAAAACGCTCTTGTAAAAAATGCCGGATTTAAGTTATATTCGATAGAAATAGAAGGGCTCAAGAGGAGTCTGTCGCTCACTAACATTAAAAGACTCTGCCTCGCTTTTTCTGCAAAAAAGAAGGCTAAATCGATTATTTCGGACTTTAAAGCTGATGTTGTTGTTGGTATGGGTGGGTATGTCAGCTGGCCTGTTCTGGAAGCGGCAAGATCCATTAAAATTCCAACTGTAATCCACGAATCAAACAGCGTCCCCGGTCTTGTTAGTAAGCTTTTTGCAAAAAAAGCCGACCTTGTTCTTCTCGGATGCCCAACGTGCGAGGGGGATTTAAAAAGCTTAAAAAACGCAAAGCTTTCCGGAAACCCTGTAAGAGGTGAATTCGGTAAAATAAAAAAATCGGAGGCGAGACGTCGGCTCCGCATTTCCGATAATGAGTTTATGATTTTCTCTGTGGGTGGCAGTGGCGGAGCTGAAACTGTGAACAAAGTTATTATGGAAGTGATTAACTCGTTCTCCATAAAAAAAGGATGTGTGAGGCATATTCACTCTTCAGGAAAGAGATACTTTGAAAAACTTTCGGAAAACTACACAAGGCTTTGTTCTTCCGGAGAGCGCGGATGCCGTGTTTACCCTTTCATATCCGATATGGCAACCTATATCACGGCCGCCGATTTGGTTATTTCAAGGTGTGGCGCTATGACTCTTTCGGAAATTGCTCTTTGCGGCACGCCCCCCATTCTCATTCCTTCGCCAAACGTTACAGGAAACCATCAGGTAAAAAACGCCGAACACTTTTCTGAAAACAGAGCGGCGGTGGTAGTTGAGGAAAAGGAGCTTAACTGCGAGAGGCTTATGTTCGAGATTGAAAAACTGATGAAAAACGACGCATTAAGAACTGAAATGTCAGAAAACTTAAAAAAGTTATCCTCACCGAGGAGCGCCGAGGTAATAACCGCAGAGATTTTAAGAATCGCCGAGCAGAAATTATAATCTGCTCGGTATTATTTCCGATAAATAATTATAAATTGTAAATTTTTAAATATTTAAAATTATTTATTGCTTTTTTCTGTCAAGTATTATAAAATATTTGTAGATTATGTTTTTTAAAATTAATACTTTTCGGAGGACTTAAAATGGAATTCGATTTTGATACAGGCTACGTAAGCGCCGTTGATATTAAGGTTGTCGGCGTTGGCGGCGGCGGAAACAACGCAGTTAACAGAATGATTCAGACTAACATTAAGGGTGTCGAGTTTATTGCTATAAACACAGACCGTCAGTCCCTTGATACCTCCTGCGCAGCGAAGAAGCTTGTTATTGGAAAAACAGGGACAGGCGCAGGCGCTAAGCCCGAAATCGGTAAGCAGAGCGCTGAGGAGTCCATTGAAGATATAAAGGCTCTTATTGCAGGAGCGGACATGCTCTTCGTTACTGCCGGAATGGGTGGCGGTACAGGCACAGGAGCTGCGCCTGTTGTTGCAAGAGTGGCAAGAGAAATGGGTATACTCACTGTAGGAATTGTAACAAAACCCTTCCTCTTTGAGGGTAAAAAGAGAATGATTCAGGCAGAGGCAGGTATTGCCGAGCTTTCGAAATACGTGGATTCGCTTATTGTAATCCCCAACGAAAGACTTAAGCACATAGAGGATACAAAGCTCTCATTCGGCGCAGCCTTTGAAATTGCAGACGACGTGCTTCGCAAGGGCGTACAGTCGGTATCGGACGTTATCAATTTCCCCGGTCTTGTAAACCTCGACTTTGCTGACGTTACAACAGTTATGAAAAACGCAGGCTACGCTCATATGGGTGTTGGCTATGCAAAGGGCGAGGACAAAGCCGTTATCGCTGCTACAATGGCGATTTCTTCTCCCCTTCTTTCCACAAGCATTTCGGGCGCAACCGGCGTTCTTATCAGCATAACTGCTTCCCCCGATATTCAGCTTAACGAAATAGACCTCGCATCCAGTATGATTCAGAGCGAGGCTGACGAGGATGCTAACATTATCTGGGGCACTACTTTCGACGAGAACCTTGAAAATGAAATGCGCATCACTATAATCGCAACAGGCTTTGATACGAAAAAACAGTCGGCAAAGCCCGAGGCTATTGCCGCAGTTCCCGAGGTTGCGATAGCGGAAGAGGCTCCTGTAAGAGGAATTGAGGTTAGGAACGTTATAGTGGAAAAGGAAGAAATTCCCGCTCCCGAGGCAATTCCCGAAGAGCCTGTTTTTGTAAGACCTAAGGTGGAAGAGGCTACTGTAAAAGAGATTCCCGTATCTCGTCCGGCAGAGGATTTTGTTCCCAGCACTGCTAAGGCTACATACCGTGAATACGACGAAATATTCACTGCAATCAAGAGAAATAAAAGATAATTTTTCTTTTGAAGCTTTGTAATTTTTTACGAATTTTTTTAAATAATAAAAGCAAGACGGATTTGCAACTTTGCCGACCAAGGCAGGGCTTCGCAGATTCGTCTTGCTTTCTTATATTTACTACTCTGTTCTTCCGTAAATTTTCGGCATTACGATAACTGTTCAATTACAAATAATAACGAAATTTGTAACGTACGTTTTTCCACTCCTGACTATACCGCCGACGTAACAAAAAGAAAATCTAAATTTGATGTAGAATACTTTTCCACATTGTTAACAACTCGATAACCACCAGTTTGCCTGTTAAAGTTTTCCACTTTGTGAAGACACAACTTTTTACAGTAGAAATGGGCAAAATCATGGCATTTTACTCTGTTTTGCTCCTACTACAACGGAATTGTGTAGATTTTTTGTTAGAGCTTTTCCACGGGCAAAACCGAATCCGGCGCTCTTTTCCCCATCAATTAACCGAAAAAGATACCAATGCCGAAAAAGTGTAGAAACAAAATGACAAATAAAAAGCGCCGTAAGCGAAGCAAAAAATCACTTCGGAGGCGGCGCTTTTTAACGTAAGATGGCGGGTCAGCTCGCACCGAGCAGCGCCTCGCTATCCCCTCACCTTAAAGCAGGATTTCAAGCACAACTGCCAAAGAGCCGAATATCATAAGACCTGCGAGAATTGCCGCTAAAACTATAGTCGCCTTATTATTCTTTTTCATATCAAAATCTCCAATTTATTTCTTTGAATTTTCTTCGTAATACTTCGCAATTTTTTCGGTTATATTTTTGTAGTTACCTCTTATTTTAGAGGGTGCGAAGCTGTTTATCACAGATAACCCCGCAGCCACTGCGTCCATAGGGTTTTTAGCCACGGTAACACCTATGTTAAACACCTTCTCCACCATTTTATCAAGTCCGTGAAGAAGCGCTCCACCGCCGGATAAAATTATACCGTTGGCAAAAATCTCCTCTACACAGTCGGTGGGAATTTTCTTAACCCCGTCAGCAATTGCAGAAAGAAGCTTATATAACGGGTCCTCGAATACACCGAGAATATCGGTTGAGCCGATAGACATCTTGATTCTGTTCCCTGTCAAGGCAAGAGTTCCCGAAATGGTAATCGGTTCAGCGTTTTTTCCGCCCCACACAGAGCCTATCTCTTCCTTTATTGCTCTGGCATCAAGAAGAGATATAGTGAAATCGCCCTGCTGTAATATGTAATCTCTCACAGCTTCATCGAAGTTCTCGCCGCCTATAAGAACAGTCGAGGCATATAAAACCTCTCCTTTGTAAACTACAAGCACCTCTGTATGAGAAGCTCCTATATTTACGGAAACAGCACTTATAGTAGGCTTGTACCCTGCTCCAACCAAAGCTGCCATTGCTCTGTTCACAAAATAACAGCTCTCGGCGCCTGATTCAACTATCATTTCTCCAAGCTCACGCTCCTGCTTGGAATTGAAGTCTGCGGGAGCGCCAACCATACACCTTAAATTTTCCTTGGACTTTAAGGGGCGAAGAGCTGCATCAATTATAGACGCAGTAAATTCCTGTGAATAAAGAATTCCGTTTTTAAAGGGTCGCACAAGTATGCCGTCGTCTACACTATTCGAAGAAATCGCAGCTCTGCCAACCGAAAGAATGCGGCGGGTGTTTTTATCTATTAAGGCTACCGATGGCTCACGGTAAACTTCGAGTGTCGTATCGCTTATGGTTATATTAGCATAACCCAGGTCAAGCCCAATTTTCGTAACCATACCTCATCCTTTCTTTTATATTTCAAAATTGACTTACGTCATACAGAACAATATTATACAATATCTCGCATAAAATTTCAAGTCTTATTTTAATAAAACTTACAGCTAACTATCAGTTATAATCCAAAATACGCCATTTTAAGGCGGTGTATCGCAAATCAACCCTTCGGTTTTCCACCATTTTGTAAATCACCTCGGGCCTTCCTACGACAACAACCATACGCCTTGCTCTCGTCACTGCGGTATACAATAAATTTCTCGTCAAAAGCATTGGAGCGCAATAATAAGCGGGAATAATTACCACAGGATATTCGCTTCCCTGGCTCTTGTGAACTGTTATGGCATAAGCAAGCTCAAGCTCGTCAAGTAAATCAAAGGTATAGCTTACAGTTTTGTCCTCATACCTTACTACCATAAATCCATCTTTATTATCAATAGATTCGATTATCCCGATATCTCCGTTATAGATGCCCATACCGCTGTCGGCGCCTCTCGTCCACTCCACGGAATAATTGTTTGCAACCTGCATTACCTTATCGCCCACACGAAAAACCGTGCCGTGGGCGCTTTTTTCTGCCTTGTACTTAGATGGGGGGTTGATTTTGCTCTGAAGCTCTGCGTTGAGTATTTCCACGCCTCCCGCACCTTTTTTAGACGGCGTTATAACCTGGATTGAGGACACGATATCCCTACCGTATTTTTTTGGTAACCTTTCGGTTATTAGCTCTCCTATCGCCTCCGAAACCTCGTAATCGCCTCTTTTGACGAAGAAGAAATCTCCGTCTACTGAATTAAGCACAGGTCTCTGTCCATTGTTTATCTTATGGGCGTTGGTAACTATAAGACTTGACTCGGATTGGCGGAATATCTCCGTTAGACACACCGTCCTTATTCTTTCGGAATCTATAAGGTCGGACAGTATATTCCCCGCTCCAACGCTTGGCAGCTGGTCGGAGTCGCCTATAAGAATGAGCCTTGCCCCTCGCCTCATAGCTCTTAAAAGAGCAGACATCAGCGACAGGTCAATCATAGACGCCTCGTCTACTATAACCACCTTCTCGTCAAGGGGATTATTTATATTTCTGTTAAAGCGAAACGCCTCATCAGCGCCTCTATCCATCTCAAGCATTCTGTGTATCGTTTTAGCCTCGGCGCTTGATGCCTCGCTCATTCGCTTTGCGGCTCTGCCTGTAGGAGCGGCAAGCACCGTTTTCATACCAAGGCTACCGAATATTCTTATAAGCGCTTTAACAACGGTAGTCTTTCCCGTCCCCGGGCCGCCTGTCAATATAAGAACTCCACCTGCCAAAGCCTCGTAGATTGCTCTTTTTTGCAGCTCGGCATATTCAATGCCTCCCTCGGTTTCTACCATATTTATAAGACCGATTATATCACTGCCCGAAAATCTTTCCGCACATCTGTCAAGCTCGGTGAGTTTTTTGGCAACGTAGTTTTCATCCTCTGCCACTCGGTTGGTCATTATGTAGAGCGTATCCTCTGTTGTATATTTAGATAGCGCTCCTTCAAGGATAAATTCGTCAATCTGACAGCTGACGCTTACATCGTCAATATCAAGCGCCGCAGCGCTCGCCTTAACCAGCTTTTCGTAAGGCAGACAGGTGTGTCCATTGGTTGCGGCATTATATTCAAGAACGTACTCAACCCCTGCGATAAGCCTTAACGGACTGTCCTTCTCAAAGCCTATCGACATAGCTATCTTATCCGCAGTTTCAAAGGAAACCGAATAATCACCTGAGCAAAGTATATAAGGATTGTCTTTTATAACACCTACCGCACCTGCTCCGAAGCGCTTGTAAACCTTAGCGGCCTCCCCCATTCCCATATAATCCTTACAAAACATTACTACTCCGCGAAGCCCATTCTGCTCACGGAAGGATTCACTGATGGTAGCCGCCTTTTTTAAGGTGATACCGGGAATATCAGCAAGCCATTCCGGGTGATTTTCAAGAACGTCAAAGGTATCCTCTCCAAATCTGCGGACTATTTTTTCCGCAGTTACAGGACCTACCCCCTTCACCGTATGAGCCGACAGATATTGAAGTATCCCCTCGGTTCCCTCTGGGAGCATTTTATCAAAGGTGTCAATGGAAAACTGCTTTCCGAATTCCTTATGATAAATCCAGCTTCCCTGCAATACTACCCTTTCTCCTTCTATCGGTATAGGCAGATTTCCTACGGCAGTCACAAGAAGCCCTTCTTCAGTAGCTATCTCAAGAACAGCATAATCGTTGCCCTCGTTATAGTACACCACGTTTTCGATATAACCCTTAATAACGTCGGTATTTCCGTTTTCCATAAAAGAGCTCCTTTCTTAAAATTTCCGATTATATTTTAACATAAAATAAAATCCATTACAATACCTTCAGAGGACAAAAATAAAATAAGGGGGTAGATTTTAGAGTGATGCTCCCTTCAGGATATCACCCTTTCGCTACCCCCGTTTTCTATTCGGTTAAATACAACGCTTTCTAAGCTCTTCCGCTATATCGCACTCTTCCCATTTAACTAAAAGCTCCTCACGTCCCATATGTCCGTAAGCCGCTAATTCCTTATAAATAGGTTTTCTCAGATCAAATTTGTTTATAATAGCTGCCGGGCGAAGGTCCACCAGCTCTGCTACCGCCAGAGAAATCTTCTCCTCGTCGCAAACCGCCGTTCCAAAAGTATCTATCATTACGGAAACAGGCTTTGCAATACCAATAGCATAAGCAATCTGAACCTCGCACTTTTTAGCAAGTCCTGCTTTTACTATGTTTTTAGCAACATATCTTGCTGCATAAGATGCGCTTCTGTCCACCTTTGTGGGATCCTTACCAGAAAATGCGCCGCCACCGTGACGAGCATATCCGCCGTATGTATCTACTATTATCTTTCTACCTGTAAGACCGGTATCCCCTGCAGGGCCTCCGATTACGAATCTACCTGTTGGGTTTACGTAAATATTCACCTTTCCGTCCATAAGCTCCTTTGGAACCACGGGGAAAATAACCTTCTCAATTATATCCTTGCGTATTTTTTCCCAGGACACGTCCTCACTATGCTGTGAAGAAATTACTATGGTATCAATTCTTGTGGGAACACCGTCTATATATTCAACTGTTACCTGTGTTTTTCCGTCGGGGCGAAGATAAGAGAGCGTACCGTTCTTTCTCACCTCTGTAAGCTTCTTCGCAAGCTTATGCGCCAAGGAAATCGGAAGAGGCATAAGTTCCGGAGTTTCGTCGCAGGCATATCCAAACATAAGTCCCTGGTCACCGGCTCCCGTATCAAGCTCGTCCTCCATTTCACCGCCCTTTGCTTCAAGGCATTTATCAACACCCATAGCAATATCAGGGCTTTGCGCATGTATAGAGCTTAAAACGGCACAGGTTGTGGCATCAAAACCGAATTTTGCTCTTGTATAGCCTATTTCTGAAACGGTATCACGTACTATTTTTTGATAATCAACAGCCGCCTTGGTTGTAATCTCCCCCATTACCGTTATTATACCGGTGGAGGCAAAGGTTTCGCATGCAACTCGGCTCTCGGGGTCCTGACGGAGTATCTCGTCAAGAATTGCGTCCGAAATTTTATCGCATATTTTATCGGGATGTCCTTCAGTTACCGATTCTGACGTAAAAAGAATTCTGCTCATTTTTTGTCCTTTCTTCTAAAAAACTCTTATCAAAAATAAAAACCTTGAGAAATTTCAAGACATTCCCAAGGCAAAAACTCATCTATCGGGAATTGGCACCTTGAAAATTCAGGTTGCCGGGCTTCACAGGGCCAGTCCCTCCGCCACTCTTGATAAGTATGTTGAATTTTACGTGGACTATTTTAACACATAATGTTTAAAATTGCAATAGAAAATCGAAAAAAAGTTATTTATTAAAAAATTGTATAAAAGTATGGCAGAGGCACTGTTTTTTACAATGCCTCTGCCATTTTTTGTTCTGGGTTGTCTGAATTGCGCTATTGCTTTTAATCAAATAGTTATATGCTTCGGCATACCGCTTTCGTACTCAGGAGAAATTTCACCCATAATAAGAGGCTTAAGGTAATCAAGACATAGGTCGGTAACTCCGTTTGCGTCGGAATTTATGTACTCATCGGGAACGGTCTTTATCTCGTTTGCAATATCCTTGATATCCATAACTCCGTATTTAATCGAATACTCTTCTCCCGCATCTCTTTCCATAACGGTCATAACTCCCGTATGTCCATCGGCAGCAAATCTTACACCTGCCGCTCCAACAGACAGCGATTCCTCTATATCCGCAAGGGATGCGATATGCGCTGCACAGCGCTGAGGAAGGCTAAGCTCGAGAGAACGCACCTTACAGCCTATTTGTTCTTTAACCATAGTTTCAAGAACCTTACCGGTTCCTGAGAGGTATTTATGACCGAATACGTCAACAGCCCCAGACTGACTGCCGCTACCCACATACTCTCCGTCTGCAAATCTTATTCCCTCTGATGCGCATACGAGAACTGCCGGATGCCTGTCAAGCGCCGCCTTTACGTCAGAAATAAACTTTTCCGCATCAAAGACACGCTCGGGAAGATAAATCAAGTCGGGTCCTACCCCACCGCTTAACAAAGGAAGCGCAGATGCGGTGGTAAGCCAACCAGCATCCCTGCCCATTATTTCAACTATGGTAACCGCTTTCACGGTATATACGTTAATATCCCTCAAAATTTCCTTAACAGTTGTCGCAACAAATTTTGCCGCAGAGCCAAAGCCCGGAGTATGATCAGTCGCCTTAAGGTCGTTATCTATGGTTTTAGGAATTCCGACCACCTTAAGCTCATAGCTGTTAGCCTTCGCATACTCGGAGAGCTTAAGAACTGTATCCATTGAATCGTTACCGCCTATATAAAAGAAATAACGAATGTCGTATTTTTTAAAAATTTCTATGAGCTTTTCATAGGTTTCCTTATCCTCGGTGTGAGATTTTAATTTTCTTCTGCACGAGCCGAGAGCTGCTGCGGGGGTTGCCGCAAGCGAGCGAAGCCACCCTTCGTCATTCATACGTGGTGAGAGGTCAACAAGCATCTCGGAAAGAAGGCCCTCAATACCGTTTCTCATTCCGTAAATTTTATTTATAACACCGGCTTGATTCATTTCCGCCGCACCCTTGATAACACCTGCTAAGGTTGCGTTTATCGCAGAGGTGGGGCCTCCTGACTGACCTACTACGGCATTTCCTACAAGTTTATTCATAAGCATCTCCTAAAAGTGTATTATTCAGCAAATTCAAAACAAATTATAAGGCAGATTACAACAAATCCTTTTCTGTGAAATCATATTCACTGTTGCAAAAACGGCATTTTGCGGTGAGAACACGAGGCTTTCCCTCAGCCTGCTGCTCGTCAAACATTTTCTTGATTTCTTCTTTTCCAAGCCCCTTGATTTTTCCCCTCATACGCTCCGACGAGCAATCGCACTTATATTCCACCTCTAACGTATCAAAGGGGTCAAAGGGGATATCACGCATAGCAATTTCCGCTATTTCCATATTGGAAAGTCCTCTCTCGAACATTGCGGATATATTGGTGAGGTCAGCAGCGTTTCTTTCAATCAAGCTAACTGTTTCATCATCGGGAAAAGGCATAAGCTGAATGAGGACGCCTCCTGCTGCGAGGCAGCTGTAGTCCTTATCAACCAAAACTCCAAGAGAAAGCAGCGTTGGTACCTGCTCGCTTTTTGCAAAGTAGGTAGCAATATCCTCGGCAATCTCACCCGACACTATCTCGATAGTGCCGCACTGAGGCTCCTCTCCGCCAACGTCACGCACCATAGAAAAAGT